>Ga0187892_10001738_pt1 | contig 47783 bp, 45 predicted proteins | sample MA1701073metaG_FD_139345 | JGI IMG/M metagenome (GOLD analysis project Ga0187892, IMG submission 139345) | Bio-ooze microbial communities from a basaltic lava cave in the Kipuka Kanohina Cave System on the Island of Hawaii, USA - MA170107-3 metaG ...
CATTTCATGCAACGCTGGATTTCACCCACGGTGATGTCCGGCACACAACTAATAACTCGACGAAACCCGCTTCCTTAAGCCATTTTTTGGGCCCAGCTACAAAAATTAATGCAACTGCAAGGTTAACTACTAACTCAAAGGACGTGACACCAGAGATCGAAGGTTGGGCGCAGGCCGTGCGCTCCGCGATTCAGGAGGGCACAACGGCAGCTCGCTTTGCACTTGATCCGAGGCAGCGAGATAAGGCTTTTGCTATTCGGCGACAGTTAGGTGACTACGCGCGGATGGCACGGTACATTGGTGCGCTTACGCCGACGCTTAATCTCACCTATCGGGATTGTGCAGAAAGCCTCGATGAAGTAGCGGCGGTCATTTTAGTTTCCATGGGTGAGTCGCTGGCAAACATGGGTTTCAGCGGCGGCCGTTTCTTATTGCAAGCGCCGTACAGTGAGCTACAAACTTGCAGGGACGCGGCCATATACGCTTTACGCAATCTGATCGGTGTAACCCAACAGGCCTACACTCCAAATGAATGGCCGCGTGGACTCGATGCTTACCGGAAGCTTTTTGACCTGCTCGAGAAGCAAGGCCAGGGTGACCTACGTGCACTTCTGGTAGAACACGAGCTAGCCCGAACCATGGACGAGCTTATCCAACGGGCAGCACATGGTCGAGCAGAGGGGCTGCGTGCGCTAGGTTCTACGGCCAAATTAGACCTAGAGCGCTTCCGGCGCTTGGTCATCGTCGGTGAACGCGCCGTCGACATTGAATCACCGCCTCTCACTGCCTTCTTAGAGGCACTGCAATTGTTTGCGGATGCTTTCGATAGCTCGGGTGGGTTCCGGTTAGTTCGCATTGCGCGGCCACCGATCACGCTATATGGTCTTTATGGCATTGGGGGTTTGGAAGCTGCCGACGAACGACTGTTACAGCTTATCATTCAGCGCGGGGTGCTCGCCGAAAAGCTTGATTGTTTTTTGCAATGTGAGTGCGGCCTAGAGGGTGTGAAGTGTCAGGTTATGCTCGACAAAATCCTCTATGACGTAGATCGAGCGATTAATTTATTCGCCGTTGGCAAGGACGATTTTGGCCAGGCTGAGCGCCGCGCCGCCGCGTACAGTCTAGTGATCGAATCCTTCGACAAGAAAATCGCTGATGGTACCTTTAAGTGTGACGGGATTGTGCTGTATTCAACCACGATTGAACCAATCCTTGATAGGATGGAGGATCTGTTGGCGGGACCAGAGCGGGTCGGTGGCCCGACGTCGGACGACCGAAAATGGATTGCCGCGCTGAGGGCTTACGGTAACGCGGTAATCAGCACGCTAACCGCCAATCCGCAACCCGGCGGGGCCGATCTCATCATTGATCTTCGGGCAGCCATTAGGCCTCCCCCTCCCGCCTTGCCGCTCGCGACGGATCCTGACACAAAACGCTTCCATCTATTAGATCTAGCCTTGGTCTCAAGCCTGGCGCAAAAGGGCGAGGCATTGCTCTCCGCAGCGGTGCCCCCGATAGGTGTCCCACTTGATATTGCTAGTCGTGCGGCCGTTGACGAATTTAATGAGGCTTTTGATATCGACGCTCTGATCGACACCCTGCGTCAGGAGCTTTGTATCCAGAAAGACGCTGAAATCCGATGGAAAGACCTGGTTAAGTCGATGGCGCCGAACTGCGTCAATATCGATAACATCTTCATCGACGTCCAAGGTGTAGTGAATGGGGCGCTTGCAGCGGTTGGCGACACGAAGTGCCCAGTGTTTGGCCCCACTATTCCGCCTCATTACGAGACGAGTCTAGAGGCATTGGTCAAAACGCCCCGGCTCTAACCGTAGGTGCGGAAGGCTGATGTAGTAGGACGGCGATTGAATCGTGGTAAGGCCTCTCACTGACGGTATTCTTTCCAGGTCAAAGGTGTTCGAGCACGAATTGTAGGAGAAATGAATATGGCTGCATTACCTAGCAGAGTTGCGGAAAACGTGGGCGCCGAAAATGCCGTCGCCTTCCAAACGAAGCGGATCGCCGATTTGCCCGGCAACATTTCGTTATTTTTAGCGGACGGGCTGCGGGTTCTAAATGACGAGAAGATTGAAAAAAATCACGGCAGTTTGGGAGTTGTAGGCAAGGCAGCAGCCGCGGCATTAGGGTTGGATGTTGAGGAGGTTGACTTCCTATTTGAGCGTGTCTCCGCGACGCGTTTTTCGTCGGGGACGATCCCCGTCGGCGCTGCGCCGCGGATCTCGCCTGCAGCATTTGAGCGGGTTGCGCATTGCTTGCGTGCACTTAACCAGATAGAGGACCTAGTGATCGATAAGGAGTTTCAGCTCGGTGAAAACAACAAATCGATAGAACGGCGAACAAAGGAAACCCTGTATAAAGGAGCTTTGAATTCTTTACCAGACAACCTTCGGGTCCGCTTTGAGGCAGCGTTCAAACCATTTACGCGGGCGGACCTGATTGAACAACGTGCACAACGTGCCTCGCAGATTTTTCAGCTTCGCCTTGACGTGATTCGGCAGTGCTCAGAGGAAACTGTGAAATAGCGTCCGATTAGTTAAACGCGTTGATTAGAGGATATCGGCCATGAGTCTTCAAACCACTGAAACCCTGCAACGCTTGATGCAGACCTTCCTGCGCGAGCAGTTGGCCGCTGCCGCCGGAGGAGCGCATTAAGTTCGAGCAGCAGTTCGAGAATCGTTTCAACGAGCTCCTCAAGAACGCGGCCAACGGAGGCGTGGAAGGATTCCTCGATCTCGTCGGCTTCGGCGGCAAGGGGCCTATCGAGTTCGAGAACCTCGCCTATCCCCATATCACGCCCGACTTCGACGACTCGGTGGTCCCGAGCCAGCTTCATGCCGCGGCGGAGCTTTACTATATCTACCAGCACGAGCGGATGAAGATCTTCCAAGTCGTGCAAGTCCTGCGCAGGCTCTTCCAACAAGGCAGGATGCGTATCCAGCGCGGTCCGGGCGCGCGCGCTTTGTATACACTCGAGAAGTGGATGCCGCTGCGTTACACGATACGTGACCGCATGGTTGCCTACCGCCGCGCTTTCAACTACGGTACGGCGCCAGGGCCAGCGGGAGCGATCGTGAACAGCAACTTCCATCGCCAGTTCGTCGGCTTCATGGTCTCGCTGTCCCAATACTTTCGAGATCTCTTGATTGGCGAAGTCATCCGCGGCGGCCCGCTCATCGAGCAGCGGCCCTTCGGTTCGATTGGCACCGTGCAACGCTTGGGGCTCGATCTGCGTTACGCGCTCGATCGCTCGACCTACGGCAACATCTTCGCGCTCACGGTTGAAACCGGTCATTATCTGAAAACGGTACTGCAAATGCTCGACGCCCCGGACATCAAGAAATCCTTTGACGCCAACACGAAATGGGATGTGGTCGAGGCCCTATCGAACCGTTATCTGGGCGGCATCGCCGAACTCTCCCAGCGCGCCAAGATGGTGGAGAGCGGGCGCCGTATCTTGCAGTTTGTCGCCGACAACGACTTCAAAACAGCAGTCGATCCGATTCTGTTCCAGTCCGAGGTGCGGCCGATGGGACCGCATGCGGAAGCTTGGGTCGCGGCCTACCGCATGACCCCGGAAGGACGCGCGTTTACTGGGGTAACGCCGGCACTGCGTAGTGTGTTGGGAGCGCGTTCGGCAACGCAGGCGGCGGCGTGACAGCCACGGTCTGCGACAGAGGAGAGACGAATGGGACTTTGCCCTCGCTGCAATAGGCGACTAAGAGCGTCGAGACGCATCCCGGATGGCTTTGACGATTTCGGTGACAAGTACGCCTTGTTACCAAATCCGGATGCATCGATGGCCTCGTACCACAAGGCATCCCAAACGAGCGTAGGAGAGAACATCATGAGTGCATACCTCGACGAGTTCGACGATATCGAGGACCTATTCGATTTCGTTGAAGACAACTTTGCAGCGCGGGACAAGCGTCATGCCTGTATATATAGTTGTCCAGATCCACCTCCACATAGGGGGCTTTTTAGTTCTCCTAATCGAAGTAATCACCGCTGGTACACCCCGACTTATGGCGATAATCTGTGGAGTCTTTCAAGGCGTGTTCTCGTATTCGTTTTTGCAACCCATGGAGTAGGGCGCAACCCAACAAGTAGTGAAATCCAAGACGTTATGGATGAGATTAGAAACCATCCATGTAATGAACGTCTGCGGGGCAAGATGTTTCTGCCCCGCTTTAGTAAAGATAGATGTACTGGACGAGGAATACACTATGGCATGATCTACATCCCATTTGTTTTCGATTAACACAAGCTAATTGTTTTTGGACCAAGACCGATCGGAACGAGAAGGTTGTTGGGTTTTGTCATTTGGTTGGAGTAGAGGGGCCGCGACCAAGGTCTCGTGGGACACCGTCGGTTCGGTGCGTCGATCGGCCACTGCGGCGAGATCTTCGATGTCCTCAAGCAATTCCTGAAACTCGTCAATCGGTAGGATCAGGCGGTTTTCTCGCCGGCCTCATTGGTTATGTATTGGAGGTGTAACGTGCTCGCCATAATCGCTTGGCCTCTAACAAAGGAGTCTCGCGAATTTTACCCTACCTTTGGCGAGGGGATTAAGGAACAGAAATCCGCCGGGTTACGGCTACCGCTCAGCCCATCCTGCAAATGGGTCTGCAGCGGCGCCCTCTGATTTTATTAGGCATAGTGGTAGCGCAGTTGCGCGATGAATAAAGCGTCTTCCTGTACTTTGTAAACGATCCGGTGTTCATCAGTGATGCGGCGAGACCAATATCCAGCAAGTGCATGTTTGAGCGGTTCCGGTTTGCCGATTCCGGAAAACGGGTCGCGTTGGATTTCACGCACGAGGTGGTTGATTCGTTCCAAGATCTTACGGTCTTGCTGTTGCCAATGCAGATATTCTTCCCAGGCGCGCTCGGAAAAAACCAGCTTCACTCTAGCAATGCCCGCTCGGTACCGCCTCCGCTTTCAAGTTGAGCGATCGATTCAAGGAGACGCCGGGCATTTACGGGGTTACGCAGCAAGTAGGCCGTCTCTTCAAGAGCGTTGTAATCGTCGAGCGAAATCATCACGACGGCCTGCTGGGAGTTGCGCGTAATGATAATAGGTTCGTGGTTATCGCAAACACGGTCCATGGTGTTGGCCAGATTGGCCCGTGCTGCAGTGTAGGTGATGGCGTCCATTTGTCGTTGTTACCTCATCATGGATATGTACAGCTTATTGTACATTAGAAGGATGCGTGGTCAAACCGAATGAGGGTAATGTGCGAAGGGTATTGAGATAAGATCCATGGCCGCCGTTCTCCCCGATCTCTCGGTAACCATCAACCAGCGGCGCTGGTCCTGCGTGCTCGATCCGACCCTGGCACTTTCGTATTACGGACTAGCACTGGTAAAGCGCCTGCGCCAGGTCATGGAGGTATGGGTCGTGCGCGAGCTGTGGAACATCCTCGACAACACGCACTTCTACTTGCAGGACCCTGGTTCGTTGCTGCCTAACCGTGAGCGTGGCAAGGTACGGCCCGAGGACCGGCAAGCGGTGGTCAGCGCCCTGCGCGGGTGGGAGCAGATCCGGATGGAAACGGATCCGGGAGGACTAGGGATTTGCTGGGTCGGGGACAGCCCGAGCGAGTCCTTTTTGCCCGAAAATCAAGACCCCGGGATCCTTTGGCGTTTTGAGCGCCTGAGCGCATCTTTGGATCGAAGAGTCACCGGGAGCGGATCGCTGGACTCCGCGTTTCGCGACACCGTCGCGCTCGCGGTCGCCGAGGGTCAGGGGTTTGTGCTTAGCCATCTGCCGGAAACCGGCGGGACCGAGATACCGCCAGCCATCTGCAATGCCATCAGCCAATGGCGCATACCGTGCGGGTTGCTCGATCCCGGTTCCTCTCTCGTGCTTCTTGAGCGTGACTATCTTCTCCGCCTCTTGATCCAGGCAGGTGTCGCAGGGCTTTGCTGGGCCGGGCTGCGTCCGGTGGTGCTGCACATCGTGGCACCCATGGCGGCGGCGCTTAACCGGCCACCGGCCGAAGAATATGAGTTCACGGACGACGGTCCTGCGAGACCCGAGCCACCGTCGTCCGAATCCGAATCCGATCTCGGCGATGTGTGGCAAGGCGCTAGAGGCTTCTGGTATCCGCTAAACGGCACCTGAGAGGGGGCGGAAGGATGAGGCAGCAGTTACCGGCAAAACGTGGCAAGCAACCGCCTCGCATCAATCATAACGACCTTGTGATGGTCGCTGTCGCGGGACAGATCGCGCACCCGGTCGGCCGCGCGAATCCCTACCGGATCGGCCAAGACGGCATCCCGCGGATCTTACCGGCCACGGGCGGCATCGCCATCAATCAGCGCATCGGCGATCGCTGCGTCGGGATCGCCGGCGACCACATCGAGCCGGGGGTCGCACTGCATAACAACCAACGCGAGGTCGTCGGGCCGCGGGACGGGCCCAACAACGCTCTCATTACTTACGCCTGCGTGGGTAACCGGGCGCGGGTCAGCAGCGGTCCATGCACCGGGCAGTGGGGGCTCGTGACCGGCAAACATGGGGGCATCAATCATGTGATGGTGGATTTCTACCCCAGGTGCTCCGCCGCTTGAACATCGGCGATCGGATGCAGATTTACTCCTGTGGCCTCGGACTGCGTTTGCCGGATTACCCTGATATCACGGTATTCAATTGTTCGCCGGCCTTGTTGCGCAACTGGGGACTACGCGAGTCGGAGACGGTATTAGAGGTGCCGGTCACCCATTGGATACCGGCTGCGATCATGGGCTCGGGTCTCGGGAAAAATACCGTCTGGCGCGGCGACTACGATATTCAGTTGTTCGATGAAGGCGTACGCCAGTGTTATCGATTGGGCAGCTTGCGCTACGGCGATCTGATCGCGATCATCAACGCCGATACCCGCTTCGGTCCTTCTTATAAACAGGGTCGCATCACCATTGGCATCATCGTTCACGGCGATAGCACGGTCAGCGGGCACGGACCGGGGGTTACGTCCTTGCTCACGGGACCGGCGGCAGTTCTGCGGCCCGTTTACGACGCGAATGCGAATCTTGCGGCGCGCTTCGGGGTGCGGGTGCTTCCGCCAGCACGTAATTTCAGACCGATCACGGGAAGACCGCGTGCCCGGCACGCATGGAGCTATCCGCAGTTGCCAGCCCGGACGCGATATCACCTGCGGCTCGATCCGCATGTGTCTCGGTAGTGTCTTGGACGAATTCCAACTAACGGACGCGAGCGCGTAATACAAAGTGTGAATTTTTCACAGAAACTGAAAAATCATTGTGCTAGATTAAGAAAGCGGTTTTACGCAAGAATCGTGTTGGCGGCTAGGAGCCAAGGCAAGGAGCTTACCGTGCACCGCCGCCATCGATAAATTGCCAAAAACCGCGCTGAACTCGCTGAGCTGATACAAATATTGGTTCACTGTGCCTGGCGGGTAGTTCGCGAATGGCTTTACCCTCCTAGCCCAATGATGGCCACGCGCTGGCTTCCGGAGGGGGGAATATATGAAAAAAAACATGTATTCAGAGGGTCACACGCGAGATGCACCACCGTTTCACACCCTCGGCCGCTTCGAGTTTGAGGGGACTCGGTGCGCTATTGTGGAGCTGCAAGGCGATGCGAAGAATTTCACGGCAACCGCTCAAGGTACGGACTTCGCGTCGACCGTTTGTCGATTCATGATCGACGGAAGGACCTGCGCCATTATTTCGGCGGCAGGTGTACCGTCGGATGAACAGCGCGATCCGCTCGAGCTCTTGACTGAGCGGGAAGTGCAAATCGCGACACTCGTGGCGATGGGCCGGCTCAACAAGCAAATCGCCGATCAACTTCACATCAGCGAATGGACGGTGGCAACGCATCTGCGGCGTATCTTCGCTAAGCTTTGCGTCGACACACGTGCTGCGATGGTCTATCGTTGCGCGTCGTTGATCGGGCAGCGGAAGCAGTAGTTCGATTGGCCGCGCCGAAAAACGGGGCCGCGGTCGGAACGCGAAAGGGCACGAGGTTGAGCGAGACGGAATCGCCGCTTTCGTTAATGGTGCCGACGCGTTCGGGCCGGCCACTTGCGCCCTCCGGGCGCGGGTCTTGGCGAGGTCGATCGCGTTTCGGGTAACGGTAAACTATGATGGGCATAGTTGCCTATTGAATAGAAGCCCCCATGCGCTGGATCACCGTCACATTTTTTGCCCTGATAGCCGTGGCGTGCGCCACCTCGCCCACCGGCCGCTCGCAGTTGCGGTTGGTGTCCGACGCGCAGATGGCGCAGATGGGCACCACCGCCTTCGCGGCGCTCCAACAGAAGACGCCGCAGGTCTCGGATGCGAAAGTCTCGCGCTACGTGGGTTGCGTGGCCGATGCCATTACGCGCGCGGTGGCCCCTGGTCAGCGGTGGGAAGTCCTGGTATTCGAAAGCAAAGAGGTCAACGCCTTCGCGCTGCCGGGCGGCAAGATCGGCGTCTACACGGGTCTTCTTAAGGTGACGGAAAACCCGGATCAACTCGCGGCCGTGATCGGCCACGAGGTGGCACACGTCATCGCCGGCCACTCCGCCGCACGTGTGTCGAACGACCTTGCGGCACAGCTCGGCGCCTCCGTGCTCGGGAGCACCACCGGTATCGACCCGCAACTGATCGGCGTCGGCGCCAATCTCTTGGTTCTCTTGCCGTACTCGCGCGGCGACGAGAGCGAGGCCGACGTTCTCGGCTTGCAGTACATGGCGCAGGCCGGCTTCGATCCGCGCGAAGCGCCGAAGCTCTGGGTCAACATGTCCAGGCAAGGCGGCGCCGCACCACCAGAGATCCTGTCAACGCACCCTTCCAGCGATACGCGTATTCGCGACCTAGAGAGCCGCTTGCCGCAGGCAGTGCCACTGTACGAGCAGGCGCAGGCTCGGGGCCGGGAGCCGAAGTGCCGATGAGGCGGGTTGCTTGCGCAGTTCAAAACAAGAAATAGCGCTGTGCCACGTTTCGCCCGCAGGTTCAGAGCCCGACTCCGTGCTAATTAAAAGGCCGGATAAATACGCAGTCTTTCCTTAATCGGCTATCGGCGTTTCTCTCCTTGCAAACCGGCTGGGGTCCCTATATGCGCGGGCTTACGGGAAAACTTATTCTTTCACCAACGTGAGATAGCCGATCCCTGCGGAGGCTCCGAATCCCTTGCTTGCCTCCAAGGCCAGGGGACTGAGGACAACATTGGATTTTCCGCCACCCACCAGCACCTTTGCGCCTACACCGAGGCCAAATGCCGCCGAGGCGGTTCCCCCCGTGTAAGTGCCGACGAGCTCACCGGGCGGCAATTTGGTGCCCTCGGCCACTCCCATCACCGTATAGGCAATGGTGCTTTCCTTCGTCCAGCTCAGGTCCAGGCCGAGGGCAATGCCAGCCTCGCCTTTGTACTTTTCTTCGAAACCAGCCGGGGTCTTATACACGCAGTTAAATCCTGCACTCGAGTGGATCAACAGGTTTTTTTCCGAGCCTGGGATCTTTTTGCAGGTCAGGATCCCGAGTTCGGTGCCTGCTTCCGCCTGAGTGAGGGGCAGAAGCAACATGGCCGTGGTGGACACTAAAGAAAATATAGCGTTTTTCTTGAACATTTTTATCTCTCCTGAATTTAGATTGAAAATAGCCGTGACAAGCGCGGTCGTAGCAGAGGCTTGCATCCCCAGCGTCGTTAATACTACCACAGGCATCCGTGCCACAGTGACCGTCCGCGCTGGGCTCCCGATGGCGGGACCCGTCCTTGACGCACCTCTCCCGGCGGAGAGCGAAGGGCGCGATGCGCTCGCCGCCCAGCCACGTCCCCGTGCTGGCTATCTCTGGGCCATGCTGCTAGCACGCCTGCCCCGAACCGGGACCCTCCAGGTCTTTTCTTAACTCAAGGCTCCGCCGCAACTACTGCCGGCTCCCGCGGTACATCCATAACAATGGCCTGCCACCCGGATGGGATTCCCTTCGAGAGCGGCCTCCATTAGCTCATACAGACGCAGGCGCCGTTTGTCCGCCACGCGCAGCGGCAGGCCCAGCATCTGATTGAAGTCGCAATCGTAGACATAGCCCTGCCAGTCCACGCTGATGAGCGACCGGCACATGACCGCCTCCAGATTCGCCTCTTGGTGCGCGTGACGCAGCAGCTGCATATAAGGGTTGAACTGGCCCTTGGAGATTAGCAGGCTGCCGAAACGCTGGATCGGCATATTGGTGATGGTATAGATCCGGTTGAAGACGATCCCGAATCTCTCGCCAAGATGCTTGCGGTAAGACTCCTCCAGCATCGCTTGTGGGGGCGGCAGGCTGGGACCCTGTGGGTTATAGACGAGATTCAGTAAGAGACCGGTGTCGAGCACGCCATAGCCGAGGGCGTTGAGCTTTAGCAAGGCGCGTATGCTGGCGTCGAATACCCCGGCACCGCGCTGCCGATCCACATTATCCGCAAGGTAACAAGGGAGCGAGGCGGTGATTTCGACACCCTGGGCCGCGAGAAAGTCGGCCAGATCCTCCTGTGCGGGTTGCTCCAGAATAGTCAGGTTACAACGATCGATGACCTGTACACCTAGCCGGCGAGCAGTGCATACCAGGTCGCGGAAATGCGGGTTTAACTCCGGCGCACCACCGGTGACATCCAGGGTCTTGATATTCGACACCTCTAAGAACGTGATCACCTCATCGATGGTCTCGCGGCTCATTTCCTCGATACGATTCGGACCGGCGTTGACATGACAATGGACGCAGGTCTGGTTGCATCGATAGCCGAGGTTGACCTGCAGGGTATCGGGCCGCTTGCGGCGGATGGGAGGAAAATCCATTCTTTCAAGCAATTGCAACGTGGCTTGCATGGAAGTGTTTCCCTATCAGAACGATCTTGCCAGAAATAAGCTCAACGGGTACCCCTCACGGTACGTTAGTATCGCGCCTGCCCGATGCATTAGCCAGCATCACCGGTCAGCTTTACGCCCTTAACGCCTCAACGGGACAAGCGTTGTGCGAGACCCGTGAGCCGCCGGGCCGCTTTGACGGTATTTACTGCAATGGCGAGAGCCTGCGGTTGGCCGATGACCACAACCAGGCGCTTACCACGCGTGACCGCGGTATACAAGAGATTGCGTTCGAGCATCGGGTAGTGCTGGGTAGCCAGGGGTACGACCACCGCCGGAAACTCCGAGCCTTGACTCTTGTGGATCGAGCACGCATAGGCAAGAACGATCTCGTCCAGCTCCCCGAAGTCGTACTCAACCTCTCTACCATTGAAACCGGCGCTGAGCACGCCCTCGTCGAGATCGATATGGGTGATCCGTCCGATATCGCCGTTGAAAACGTCCTTATCGTAGTTGTTCACCATTTGAATTATCTTATCCCCCGGCGTGAAGCGTGAACCAAAGCGTTCAACGGCGGGCGCGCCCGTGGCATTGAGCCGGGCCTGGAGCGCGGCGTTCAAGGCGCGGGTGCCGAGCGTGCCACGGTTCATGGGAGTGAGGACTTGGAGATCGCGAACCGGATCCAAGCCGAAGCGCTTAGGAATGCGCTCGGCCACCGACTCGATGAGCTTGTCGTGGATCGCCTCGGGCGATGACGCGGGGAGAAAATAGAAATCGCTCGGCTCGCCCGCGGGGGGGTATTCGGGCAGCCGCCCTTGGTGGATGCGGTGGGCGTTGACGATGATCCGCGATTGCGCGGCTTGACGGAAGATCTCGGTAAGCTCCACGGTCGCAACGCGCCGTGATGCGATGATATCGGCCAGCACGGCCCCGGGACCGACCGAAGGGAGTTGGTGGACGTCGCCGACCAAGAGCAGCGCGCATGCGTGAGGCGCCGCCTTCAGAAGCTGGTGCATCAAAACTACGTCCACCATCGAGACCTCATCCACCACCAGGAGATCCGCATCGAGCCGATGCTCGGCGTTGCGCTTAAAGCCGCGGAACTTCGGATCGAACTCCAGCAACCGATGGATGGTACGGGCGTCATAACCGGTGGATTCCGCCAACCGCTGCGCCGCCCGGCCGGTCGGGGCGCAGAGCAGCAAGCGCGCGCTCTTAGCACGTAGCGCGAGCAACACGCTTTTGACCAGGGTCGTTTTACCGCAACCGGGGCCGCCGGTGAGCACGGAGACTTTGCTATTCATTATGGTCGCGAACGCCGCGCGCTGGGACGCCGAGAAGGTGATCCGCGAGCGCTCTTCAATCCAGGGAAGGGCTTTCTCCGCATCGATGACCCCCCAGACCGGCGACCCCTGGAGCAAGCGCCGCAGATGAGCGGCAACCCCCGTTTCCGCATCATGCAACGCGCCCAGATAAACCGCCTCCACGGTGTCGATCGGTTCCGCCATGAGATTCCCTTCCCGGATCTCGTCATCCACCGCAGCTTCTATGACGGGTCGCGGGATCTCGAGGAGCGTGACCGCGGCATCCGCCAAGGTTTCGCGCGGCATGGCGCAATGCCCCGCGCCCGCTTGTTCCTGAAGGACATGCCGAACACCGGCCTGAGCCCGCATTTGCGAGTCGGCGGGGATCCCGATCTTTTGGGCGAGCGCATCGGCGCTCTTGAAGCCGATACCGTGGATGTCGAGCGCCAGCCGATAGGGGTTCTCGCGCACGCGCTCGACGGCGACCTCCCCGTAGGTCCTGTAAATCCGTACGGCGCGGCTGGTACCGATCCCATAGGATCGCAAGAACACCATGATTTCGCGCACCGCCTTCTGCTCGGCCCACGCGCCGAGGATCCGCTCTTGCCGCTTGGGACCAATGCCGGGCAATTTCCTTAGCCGCTCGGGCTCGCACTCGAACACCTCGAACACCCGCTCACCGAGCGCTTCGATGAGCACCTTGGCGAAGTGCGGGCCGATGCCCCGGATCATGCCAGAAGCGAGGTATTTCTCGATGCCTTCGAGCGTGCTCGGAGGAACGATGCGCAGCTCCGTGGCGCGAAACTGCCGGCCGTAGGTGGGGTCGTTGATCCAATGGCCCGTGCTTTCGAGATACTCCCCCGGATGGACCACCGCGGTGCCGCCCACGACCGTCACGAGATCCCGCTGCCCCCGGACGGTCACGCGCAGGACGCAGAACCCGCTCTCGGGGCTATGGAAGGTCACCCGCTCGATAGTCCCCGATAGACGCTCGCTCTGCTGAGAACTGTCGGTCTGCATGCGGCGGATGATACCGGTGTTGGCTGTCCTTTGCAGCTTTACAACATAACCTCGTGGGGCGGCTAACCGAAGCGTAAGCCGCAAAAAACGCCGGCGGAAGGCCGGGACGCTGCCGCGCCCTCGCGCACCGGTTCTGCACGAGGGCGCCTCAAAAATCCCCTCGCCCGCCGGGAGAGGGTATCCTTCGCAATTTGTAGAGGCGCCCATTAGCTGGCCAGAATCACAATAAAAGCTGATAATACGTGCAGCGATACATGAGAAAAAGGATAAACTCGAAGCTTGCTTTACGATGAAGAGATAAGCATGCACGGATGACGACCTCGCGGTATCTCGCACACAGCGCTAACGCGGCGGGCCATACGCACGCCCTGAAGGATCACTTGGCCTGCGTGTCGAAGCTCGCCCAAGCGTTTCTAAGGGGTTCCCAGGTTCGGAAGAAGCCGCCCTGGCTGGCCTTCTGCACGACCTCGGGAAGTATGGCGATCTGTTCCAGAAACGGTTGCAAGGTAAGGATAGCGGTCTGGATCAGTGGTCCCAAGGTGCCTGGCTCGCGCTGATGGAACACCGCGCGGTTGCGGCGGCGCTCGCTATTGAAGGTCACCATGTCGGCAAGCGGGCAATGCCAATTCCTTAGGGCGAGTGGCTCCCCAAGCTCTCGCCAATCACCATCCCTTTCGCCTCGCGCTGTCCGACCCGGACATGGCTAGTCTTACACAACATGCCGAGGCTGACGGACTACGTTTTGAGATCCCTTCCGCGTGTGTGCTGGCACACTTGGGCGGATGGGCAAAACCTGTCGCCGCCATGCTAGGTGTTCGGATGCTATTCTCCTGCCTGGTAGACGTGGATGTCCTGGACACCGAGGCGCACTTCGAGGGTGATGAACGAGGGAAACGCTACCGGGAATCCGGGCACGCATTCGATGTGCGGATTGGGTTCACAGCCGAGTAGCTCAAGCATACAGGAGTGCAGCGCTGGTTGAAACACGGTTCAGAGTCGCCCGAACCTCGTAAAGAAGATCGTCCGCCGGCATTTCGGGATCCTGCTCTGCCATCTCGTACCCCAGTGCAACTGAATATTCCGTGAACGCAATCTCGTAAGCAAGGCGACGGAAATTCAGATCCTCCACGCCACTGCTACGCAAAGCATTTTTCACAACTGGATGATCGAGGTTGATCAGAATCGAGAGGCTCGTGCGATCATACTTGGACCGATCGGCTTCCTCGCCAAGATTGCGGAAATCCACATTAAAGCCACCGCGCGGCCGGCGTTTGTTGCGACCGATGCCGCCTACAGGGTCCACTGCACCTTCTCCAGCCTCGTATGGGTTGCCTTGTCTAACGATGTTTGGGTCCGAATGGTCCTTGTTGGACTTGGAACTCGGTTCATCCTTACCGAAGGCTTTATCAAGAACCCCAGGCGTTTTCGTTCCCTCGATCCAAACTCCTTCTTCGGCGTCTCCTTCGACGCCGTCACCGAAGTGAGAGCTTACGTCACCAGGGCGCGCGGATGCGGAACGGATATCCTGCAATCGCCCGACCACTGTCTTGAAGTCCTTGTTTAAGATTTCAGCTATCCGCTGAGCCTCCGAAGCCAAACGCCGCGCTTCCTCAGTTTTTTGCGCCGCGCGCAACTTGTACACTTGCTGCTTACGCACCTCTTCCAGCTTTGAGCCGATAAACGAAAGAAGTACGCGCGCCACTGGATGCTGAGGGTTCAGCTGCAGCGACCGTGTGGTGTCATATGGCTCGATTGGACTTGCCGTAGTCTCCAACGCTAAAACATCCACATCGCCGAAGAGATAGTTACCAAGCTCCTTGAGCTGAACACCCGCGTTCTCGACCGCTACCAGGTTGCCAAGCCCTGCGGTGATAGCGATGCCTTGTTCAGCAGCAGGCAGGGGGGACGCCGAGACCATGATGGTGAGTTCAACATCCCCGATAACTTGTGCCTGAGAAGCAGCAGCGCGAAACGTATGAACCTCGGCAACGTTGGGTTCACGGTATTGGCACAGGTGTTCGTTGACGGCTACCTCGGGCAGCCGCGCGCGGTAGACCTGAAGGTGACGCTCGATGTACTCAATAATCGGGGAGATGTTGAGTTTTGGCAGGAAGATACCTTCGATGGTTACAGTCGTTCCATTGGGGAATGCCATGGGCTCGTTTCGAGGCAGTGCGCATTGCGAATCATCTAAAGCCAAGGGAACAACGAGTGCTCGAATACGGTTGGAGCGATGACGGTAAGCTGTGGATTGCAGCACGCATTCCGAGATTAGGGAAGAATTCAATGGTGATCGGTTGCCCAGGGGCTGTTCGGCGGTACTTGATTGGACAGAAGTTCGAGTGTAGGGCTAACGAGGGTAATAGCCCCTGCGGGACGATTGCGATCAATGACCAAGGTTCATCTTATGGGTATGGCCCCTTTGTCCGACGCTATGGTTTGGATGAGAACGATATTCTGCTCGCCGCGTTTGATCTTGCAACTAATATTGTGACGTTGAGTCTGGCAGACGAAGAAATTCTTGAGGAGGCGATTGAGGGTGGGTGATCGCTCAGGTCGTAACCTGGATAGTCGAATAGATGTGTAAAGAGGCCGGGCTGGCCTGGCCTGGCACTACAAGCAGTACCAGGGCGAGCAAGGCGTCCTGGACCGGGCACGCTACGCCGAGGCGGCGATTGAGGCGCGGGCCGCGAGGGGGTGGGAACCTACGCGCCACGTGGATGCCTCGCCCGTATCGCCCGCTCAATTGAGCGGGCGCGGATAGAAACCTACCCTGGAAACAGCGAGCAATATATATCGCTCAGCGATAAGCTTCGCGGCGGTGACGGACACGATGCACGCGCACCACGCGAATGACATCGGCAATCGCGTAAATCACCCGGTAATCTCCCGCTCGAATGCGCCAGTCGTTCTCGGCGCCCGTGAGCTTCCGGCAGCCGGGCGGACGCGGGTTGCGCGCCAGCCCTTGAATCGCCGCGATCACCCGATCATGAGCGTCGGTGGGCAGCCGGCTCAGGTTTTTCTCGGCGGCGTGTTCCAGTAGGATCCGATACACGGGCCTCGGATTTTCTCCTCGCCAGATAGTCTTCGAGCGGGAGGTAACGCAGCGGTTTCTGGCGGGCGCGCTTCAACCACGCGATGTCCTCGGCGTCTTCCACCCGCTCCAGCAGTTCTTCGTAACGTTTGATGGGGAGAATCACGGAAACGGGTTTGCCCTTCCGGGTAATGATTTCGGGTTCAGGTAGAGTGGCTTTCATGGCGGGTAATCTATCATTTCCTAAGCGTACGCGTAAATCTCGCCGAGGACAGGCTTGCCCAGGCAGCTTCTTCCCCCGGTGTGTTCCAGTCCTTAGGCGAGCGCGGTTTTGTCCTCGGTTTTGAGGTGACGCGCTACGCGCGTCGAGTTGGCGGGTTACGGACTGTGCCCTAACCCTCCCTACATCCGATGTTTTCCGCTTCGGCACCTTTCCGCCGACGGATATCGAGCAGGCGCGATCTGCTCCGTGTTAGACTTTGTCCTGGACAATGTCGACAGATTCGAGGTAAAGCGCGCCGTGGACCCATCGCGGTCTCTGCCCCGTGGGAAAGTGCATCCTAGCGGTGGTTCCCGCTGCGGCCGTTGCCGGCTTTTTCTATTATGACCTGGATCGCTATCTGTCTTTCGAGGCCCTCAAAAACCATCGCATGCGCTCTTGGCCTTTGCCATGGCTAACTACGGAACCGCCGTCGCCGTTTTCATCATTACCTGTACGCTGGTCACCGCCCTGTCCTTGCAGGGCGCCCTACCACCGGCTGCGATTCGAGAGCATCAAGCGTGAATAACGCGCGCCGCGACGGGCTCCTTCCCGATGATGCGTACAGCCGCGAGCTGGCCGCGAACGTTCGGCCCAGCAACTGGATTAATCCACGGCCATCCGGAGCGTACAACCTGGCCGTCATTGGGGCGGGAACGGCCGGGCTCGTGACGGCGGTGGTGGCGGCGGGACTGGGCGCGAAGGTGGCGCTGGTCGAAAGAGCGCTAATGGGCGGTGATTGCCTTAACGCGGGTTGTGTGCCTTCCAAGGCCTTGATTCGCGCCGCACGTGCATGGTCCGGGCTGCGCAACGCGGAGGAGTTCGGATTGCGGATCGCGGGCGAGGTCGGCTACGACTTCACTGCCGCCATGGCGCGCATGCGGCGGCTGCGCGCACGCATCAGCAACAACGATTCGGTTGAACGTTACACCCGTCTCGGGGTCGATGTTTACTTGGGCGAAGGGTGCTTCACCGGAGGGGACCGGATCGCGGTTGGGGACCAGACGCTAATCTTCAGAAAAGCGGCGGTTTGCACGGGGACGCGCGCGATGGCGCCGCCGATCCCAGGTCTCGCGGAAGCCGGCTATCTCACCAACGAGACGGTCTTCGATGTGACGGCGCTGCCGCGCCGGTTAGCGGTCGTCGGGGCCGGGCCGATCGGTTGCGAACTGGCGCAGACCTTCGCTCGCTTCGGGAGCGAGGTCTGGGTGCTAGAACGTGCCGAGCGTATCCTCTTGCGCGACGACCCGGACGCGGCCCGCGTCGTGCAGCAGCGGATGGAAAGCGAGGGGGTAACGTTCGCATTGAACGCCGGCATAAGTCAAGTCAGCCGCGCTGAAGGCGGAAAGATTGTAGCCTATGAAACACAAGGCCGGCGGCAGGAACTGTGTGTCGATGAAGTCCTTGTGGGTGTGGGCCGAGCCCCGAACGTCGAAGGCCTGGGCTTGGAGGCGGCCGGGGTCGATTTCGATCCCACGGCCGGCGTGCGCGTGGATGATCATTTGCGGACCACGAATCCTTCGATTTACGCCGCCGGTGACGTCTGCTCCGCGTACAAATTTACTCACGTGGCCGATGCCCTGGCGCAAATTGTAATCCAAAACGCGCTCTTTCCCCATCCCTTTGGGTTGGGCTACGCCAGCACGCGCTCACTTCTCGTCCCCTGGTGCACCTACACCACGCCCGAGATTGCCCATGTGGGGATGGATGCGGCTGCCGCCGAGCAGGACATGGAAACCGAAACCTATACTTACGATCTGGCCGAGGTTGATCGCGCCATCCTCGATGGTGAAGAGGAGGGCTTTGCGCGGCTGCATATCAAAAAGCGAACGGATCGCATCCTCGGGGCGACGGTGGTCGCCGAGCATGCTGGCGAGATCATCAGTGAGATCACGGTGCTGATGCGAGCGGGCCGGGGCGTGAAAACCTTGCTCGCGAGCATCCACCCGTATCCCACCCAGGCGGAGGCCGTAAAAAAAGCCGCTAACCTGTGGCGGAAAACCCGGCTGACCACGACGATGAAACGTCTTCTGAAGAACTACTACGAATGGAGCCGATCACGCGTGCGGCGTGAGTCAATTTAGATTTCGCCACCACGGGGTATGCAACCCCGTGGGGCGACCAAAGGGGAGAGCTGCGCCTCTCCCCTTTGGAAACCCCATCGCTAAGGTCCCCGCGGCAAGACCCCGGGGAATATACTTGAAAATAACGCCCTGATAATTGCTTGCATCTCCTCGGCCGTTGCGCGCGGATCTTTTGCATCGCGGATCGGGCGCCCGACCACGATATGATCCGCGCCGTTACGGAAGGCTTCGTTCACGTCCACCACGCGTTTTTGGTCGTCGCTCGGCCGGTTTTCCACCGGCCGGATCCCCGGGGTGACGACAAGCAGCCGCTCGCCGAGCTCGGCGCGTAGCTTGGGCGCCTCCAGGCCCGATGAGATCACGCCATCGCACCCGATGGCCAAGGCGCGTTTCGCTCGCGATAAAACCAATCGTTCGACGTCGCACTTAAACCCCAGATCGTCAAGATCGCGCTGGTCCAAGCTCGTGAGCACCGTGACCGCGAGGATCTTGAGATCGCTCTTCTCTCGCACCGCGGCCTCCAGCATAAGGTCATTGCCATGGACGGAGGCGAAGTGCACGCCGCGATCTTTAAGGCGTTGCACCGCGCGGCCCACTGTCTCCGGGACATCGAAGAATTTGAGATCGGCGAAGACCTTTTTTTGCCGGCTCAAGAGCCATTCGATGAGATCGAAGTAAGATCCGGACATGCATAGCTCCAGACCGAGCTTGTAAAACACCACGGCGTCCCCGAGTGATTCCACCAACGCCTTGGCTTCGGATGCGTCCGGAACGTCGAGCGCGGCGATTAGGCGCTCCGCGGGCGGAATCGGTTTACAGGAGAGCCAGGGGTGTTGCGCGCGGCCAATCTCTTCGAGCCGCGCCTTGATCTCTAAGCGGTCCAGGGTGGCCATGGGCAGATTCACGAGCATGGCGATGCGATATTCCAGCGTCTCAAAAGCCCTTCGGAAGGCTGACATCCGATCGCCGTCAACCGCCGCCGGGTCCGGGAGGCTCCAGTGAACGCTCATGGGCTGGCCGGGCCAGATTGGGCAGGTCTCGGCGGCCGCGTTATCACAGACGGTGAGGACCAGGTCGAAGGACGGCACGCCAGGACCGCTAAACTCGTCCCAGGACTTGCTGCGCAGTGCCGCGGTTGGAAAATTCAAACCCTTCAGCAGATCGAGGGCGAGCGGGTGGACGTAGCCCTTGGGATGACTGCCGGCGCTGAAGGCCCGGAACCGGCCGCGGCCGATCTGGTTTAAAATTGCCTCGGCGAGGATACTGCGGGCGGAATTTCCGCTGCACAGGAACAAAATCTGATAGCATTTCTCGGTCATGATGCTTTGTACGTCAAGTCACGGCATGATCACAAATCATCGTCGGGTAGAATGCGCGCAACGCGAGCCCCGCGATTGAGTGTTGACCTCGCGTAGTCTAGCCTTAGTGACGGGACGACAGCGGGCAAATCTTTACAACTATAACAGGAGGCAAGTTATGAAGGCGCACATGTGTGGGCGGATAGCGGTTGTGGCGGTGTTCCTGATGGTCAGTCATACCGCGGTTGCGCAGAGCGAGACGAGCGAGGAATGCATGCGCAAAATTGGCGAATACGATGTTAACTTCAATGCTTACCAAGCCGCGACCGGTAGTATTAGGTTCTGCGAGGATATTCCCCTCGCCGCGCCAACCGTTCTGACGCTCGATTTTGTCGACGCGGAGTTACGCAAGATGCCAGCCGAGGCCCGGCTGCTCGAGGTCGAGTCGTGGGCGGCGGCGCTCGACGGTTCCAGCGACGGCAAGGCGCTGGTTCTACAACGATTACCCTCAAAGGCCTATTCTTCGGGGATCGTCGAAATCGACCACACGTTTAAAGCACCGGGATACTTCGTGGAAGTCGTGAGCATCGAGGCACCGGGCGGCAAGAAGCACGTGTTACGGTTTCCGTTTCAGGTGGCGGGTGGGGCTGTAAGCGACTGGTCCGGGCTAGGCATTTGGGCGACTATTAGCGCAGTCTTTATGCTAATTGCCGGCGCGGCTTTTTGGTTTTTCAGAAGAAAAGGCGAAGAAGTTTAACGCCGGTCCAGGCCGTCGTCGAGGCAAATCCCCGCGCATACGCGGCGCCGTCGATTTGTTCACAAGCTCTCAGAGGCGATCCGATGTCAAGCAGTATCCGTCGGCGTCAGGAGGGCATCGGCCTTGGCGGCGCAGATAAAATCGTTCTCCGAAAGGCCATCGATGGCGTGCGTCGTATAGCGAACCACGCAGGTTCGGTAACCGATCTCCATCTGCGGATGGTGATCCTCCTCATGGGCGATTGCGGCGACGGCATTGGCGAAGGCCATCGTTTCGTGGTAATCCTTGAATCGATAGGTTTTTGAAATCGACTTGGCATCTTCAGCAAGATCCCATCCCGGCACGTAGTTGATGAGATCGCGGGCCTCGGAGGCGGTCAGGGCTGGCAGACCGCCTTCGCAGGGTTTGCAGCGCCGTCGAGTAAGCTCGTTCATTGATAGCCTCCGTACCTAGGCCTGGTCTATGGGATGAAGCTCGGAATCCGGAGATGGCTGGACACCGGCGAGGACCTTGAGATGTTCGGCGATGCAGAGCGGCAGCGCCCGCAGGTTGTATCCGCCTTCGAGCAGCGCAATGAGCCGGCCCCCGGCATGTTGGTCAGCGGCTTCCAGCATGCGCTGACTCATCCAGCGGAAGCACTCCGTGGTGAGGCAAACCTCCGCGAGCGGGTCGTCGCGGTGCGCATCGAAGCCCGCCGAGATCAAGATAAATTCCGGTTTAAAAGCGTTGATCTTGGGCAGGATGTGTTCCCTGAACGCCGCGTGGTAGTCGCCATCGGTGGCGCCGGCCGCCATCGGACAGTTTAAAGTCGTCCCGGCGCCCGCGCCGCTCCCGGTCTCCGTCCAGGCTCCGGTGCCTGGATAGAACGGGTATTGATGCAGGCTCACGTAGAGCACGGAAGGGTCCGTATAAAAACTGTGCTGGGTGCCGTTACCGTGGTGCACATCCCAATCGAGAATCAACACCTTATCGATCCCGTAGCGCTTCTGTAGATAGCGCGCCAGGATAGCAACGTTGTTGAAGAGGCAGAACCCGAGCGCCATAGCGCGCTCGGCGTGGTGCCCCGGCGGCCGGAGCATGGCGAAACCGTTATCAATCTCCCCGCCGAGGAGCCGATCGGCCATTTCAAGTCCCGCGCCCGCCGCGAGCAGAGCGGCATCGAACGATCGCCACGAGATCACAACATCGGGGGAATCCAAGTACCGCTCCCCGCCCGCGCAGGCTCCCCGCGCGCGTTGAATATAGCCGTGGTCGTGGATGGCTTCGATGCACGCGATCTCGGCCGGGCGCGCCGCGATGCGTTTGGTGCGCTCGAACCACGGCTGCGCGGCCAGATGCGCCATGCTCACCTCGAGCCGCCGGCGGCCCTCGGGATGTCCGTGACCGGTGTCGTGCTCAAGGTAGGCCGGTTCGTAGATGAATCCCGTGCTCATATGCAAGCAGTGTAGCCGCGCCTCGGCACGGTTGCCAGCCGGTAAGCACCCAAGCTTCTGTCGCCACCGTTTAGCGCACGAAAGTTATTTTTTTGAGCGCAGGCGGTTTCGGGCCTGCGCCTGCAACTTCTGGAAGAAATCGGTCTCGGTGAGCTCCGCGACTTGACGCGCCTTCTTGGTCTCATCGATCTCGATGCGGAGGGTCTCGATCTGTTGCTTGAAGCGTTGCTCACGGGCCGCGACCTCCTGCGCCATCCGTTGGAAGACGCGGGCGAGTTGCCCAAGCTCGTCTGGGCGCTTGCCCACCTCGGTTATCGTGTCGGCCACGAACTGACCCGACTCGACGGCGGCCGCGGCGGTGGTGACGCGGGACACGTCCTGGAGATAGAGCACTTCCTGATCACGCAGCCGTTTCTTTTCGAGACAGGCCCCGATGCGGGCACGCAGCAGTACCGGATTGAAGGGCTTGGGGAGGTAATCTTCCGCACCGTGCTCGATGCAGCGCACGACGCTCTGGACCTCATTGAGCGCCGAGATCATGATGACGGGGATGTCGCGCAGGCACGGGTCGGCCTTAATCTGTTTCAGGGTCTCGTAGCCATCCATCTCCGGCATGAGCACATCTAGCAACACCAGGTCAACAGACTGGGCCCGCACTGATTCCAAGGCGCGTCGCCCGTCCTCTGCTACGCTGACGCGATAGCCTTGGTATTCCAACCGCCGCGACAGCATGTCGCGGTTGGTCTCATTGTCATCCACGACCAGCAGGTGGCCAGGGAGGAGGGCGGTGGCTTCACGCGCGGCCGTCACTGCCTCGGTGTCGGTGTCGTCATCGTGAAGCCAGGATAGATCGCCCGCCGGCTGCGGGGCAGGTGACGGAGGGGCGATGGTTACTTTTGGGGAATCGAAGAGAGCGTTGATCATCCCGAGCAGGGTTTTCCCCGCTGTGTGGATCTTCTGGAGGTCACCGGTGAAGGGTTCGATCTGACTGTCCTTGGCCTCCTCCAACAGCAATTCGCTGTAGCCGATGATGTGGTTGATGGGGGTGCGCAACTCATGGCGCAGGTGGGATGCGGAGTCCGGCCCCGGGATCGCAGCGCCCCCCTCTCGACCCGCTTTTGCCGCTCTATCCGTCTCGGGCATGTCATTGGTCGTCATGGGGCACCCCCAGCACCCTTGTTCAACAGGGCTTCAATCTTCGAGAGCAGCTTGTCGATCTCGATCGGTTTCGTATCGTAGTCGTCGGAGCCCGCCTCGATGGCCTGCTCGCGGTCTCCCGCCATCGCATGGGCAGTTAAGGCGACGATGGGGATCGCTTGAGTCTCGGGCGCTGCCTTCAGGCGCCGGGTGGCCTCCCACCCGTCCATGACCGGCAGGCTCATGTCCATCAAGATGAGATCAGGGAGATCGGCCTGGCGACGAGGATCGGATCGTAGGCGCTCGCGAGGGCCGTGGCGGGATCTCTACTGGCGTCCAGAAACCACGATGACATGGCGTCACCTGGCCTCAAAACGGGTGCCGATCTTGGCGTTGGAGAGTTGTTCTTTGAACATCTTTCTCGCCCAGAGATAGTTGAAGCGTACCACAGAAAAATCGAAGGCCGTACCCTCTTTCATGTGCGGATTCAGGACCAGAAACTTGCAATTTGGAGGCCTCGCGCGCCTTCAGCGCCTGGTATTCCCAAACCTCATCTTGTAAGTGGTGCATGGCGTTTAACATGCGCTAAATAAACCCCACCGGTTTCTTGATGCGGCCCGAGTCGCTGAAATGGATGCAGATCACCACCAGTTGGCTCTTGCGCCCCTCCCGATGGTGCTCTTCGATGATCGAAGCCAGGGGCGTCTTTTCGACCACGGCGCCATCGAAATAACCGTGCGCTCGACCGTTCCAATCGGGGATCGGAAACACAATGCCCGGGATACATATCGATGCCGTGATGGCATTCAGTAACAGCCCTGGCGGGCCGAACTAAGGAAGCTCTGCACAAGTGTCGCGAGCAAGCCCAGATGCGCGAAGCCGCGGAGCGAGTCGCGAGAAATATCAGGTCGATAGGCGAGAGACGAGCGAGCACGCGCCAAAGCAGATGGGCTGTGCAGTAACTTTTGCAGAGCTTCCCTAAGCATTTGAAGCGCATAACGACCTTGGAACTACAGCAGTTTTTCATAGTTTCCGCCTTCGCGGTAGTGCCGGCAAGCGCTTTACGTTCCGCGCCACGGGCAGTCGACTAAAGAGCGTGGCCGCCCTAAACGGCGGGTATTCAGAATTAAACGCTATACTTGAGCATGGGTACCATCGTCACCTTAGCGCACGCAGTTGGAGCACGAACAGGATCTCAAACAGCGGATCGTTGATGCCGCCCTTGCGTTAGCCGAGCCGCGCTCGTGGGAAGTGGTGCGCCTGCATGAGGTGGCCGAGGCCACCGGGATCACGCTCGATGAGCTGCGCGTTTATTTCCGCGAAAAGGAGGATATCGTCGAGGCCTGGTTCGACCGCGCGGACGCCGCGATGCTGCACGCCGCCGCGGCGCCCGGTTTTCTAAGCCTGACGACTCGGCGACGCTTGCAGCGTGTCATTATGGCTTGGCTCAACGCCTTAGCGCCGCACCAGCGTATAACCCGGCAGATGATCTCCGGCAAGCTCGAACCGGGCCACTTGCATATCCAGATCCCCGGGATCATGCGCGTGAGCCGGACCGTGCAGTGGTTCCGCGAGGCGGCGCATCGCGACGCCGCCTATGTGCAACGCGCATTCGAGGAGGTGGCGACGACCGGCATTTACCTGGCCACGTTCTGCTACTGGATGTGGGACGATTCACCGGGATCGGGCGCGACAGAGGCGTTTCTCGAGCGCCTGCTCGGCATCGCGGAACGCTTCGCCCACGCGACGTTGGGGCCAAGCGCGGCGTTGCCCGGTAGTGGCCTCGAACCCCGCGCTTAGTTCTCTTGGTTGGATACCTTCACCCATGGCCTGAGCGGTGCTTTGCTGGTCCAGGCCATCGGCACGGGACGATTTGTCAGCATGCCCGTGCGCCAACGGGTGTCGGCGGGTTTTATCGCGGCGGCGTTTCCCGACATCGATTATCTGGTTTTTTGGGCCGCTCCGCTGGCCTATCTCAATATCCACCAGGGGCTGACGCATTCTCTGGTGCTGATGCCGCTGTGGGCGGGTCTGGTGGCCGCGGCGTGCCCGTATCTGCTACGCGGCGCGCACGGATGGCAAGCTTTTTATCCGCTGTGCGTGCTCGGGATCAGCGCGCATATCGGGGGCGATTTGATTACGGCCTACGGCACGCAGATCTGGGCGCCGTTCTCGCAAAACCGAGTAACCCTGCCGATCACCTATGTCATCGATCCCGTTTTTTCCGGGATGCTCCTGATCGGGCTAGTGGTCTCTTTCAAATGGAACGCCCGGCGCGCGGCGATCTTGGCGTTGGGCGTGCTCGGGAGTTATCTCGGTTTGCAGTATTTCCTCCACACACAAGCGCTCGCCATCGGACACGCCTATGTCCGCGGCCGGGCGCTCGGCGAGGCCGGGGTTCACGCCATCGCGCAGCCGTTCTCGCCGTTCAACTGGAAAATCATCGTCTCACGAGAGCTCGATGTTTACGAAACCCATCTTCGGCTCGCCGGGTCGGATGGGGTCGCGTGCCTCGGCGCGTGGCTATTTCCATCCACGGCGGCCGCCTATGTAGCGCCTGATGCCGCGCGCTGGACGCGCTACCCGCGCTTCGGCGCCGATCCCCGCACGGCGCCGCTCGCGCGCGAGGTCTGGTTGCAGGACGGCTTCGCCGGTTTTCGCGAGTTCGCGCGTTTTCCCGCATTGTACCGTGTCGACCGCGGCGGGGCGGCGTGCTGCGTATGGTTCACCGATTTGCGTTACACGCTGCCAGGGATGCTCCCTCCCTTCCGTTTCGGGATGTGCCGGCGGGCGGATGCCGGCCCCTGGCGCCTTTACCGCCTACGCCTCTTTACCGAGGATGAGCGCCAAGCGCTGTAATTGTTCATCGACCGCCGCGGCGTGCGTGAGCGTCCTTAGGGCCCAGCGCCATAGGTGGCCACCACATCCGGTCTCAGCTTGCCGAGGATCCCCAAGAGCTCATCCTTATCGGACGGCGCGACCTGTTTATTATCGAGGCTCTTTGTCAGGTCTTCCATGAAGGCGTCGAATTCGGCATCGCCGATCTGGTGCGGTTCATGCCTGGCCTTCATCTCCCCGCCGGTATACTTGCAGGGGCCCCCAGTCTGCTCGCACAGGTATTCCACCATCTTGGTCTTGAAGCGGCGAAGATCGACGTTCGTGAAGTAAGGCCTGGTCCGCGGGTCCGCGCCTATATTAGACATGAGTCCGTCGACGATGGCCGTGAGCCCCTCTTGCCCGCCCAAGCGCTCGAACAGCGGCCGGGATGCGGCTGGCGCGGGCGCTGGGGGCGCGACGGTAGGCTTCGGCACTTCCGTCACGGCGGGTTTCTCTGACTCGCAGCCTGAAATTGCGAGTGTCAACGCGAAGATAAAGACGGCAATTCTTACCGGAGTTGTGTTCTTATACATGCTTTGTTCTCCTCGACTGAGAGTTTCTGAATAAATCTATTGCGCAGCCCGCCCGCATCGTTGCGCGGTGCTCGGAATCTCCATATGCACTGCGGTTGCTCGTCCCGTCCATGGGACTCGCCCCTTCGGGGCTTGCGCTCCGTTTCGCTCCCGGCGAAGCGGTCCTGCGCGCCGTGCGCCTCGCGGTCGGGCGTGCTCGCTACGATTTTTTCACAAGCTCTGCGTCGTCGTATCGTAGCGTAAACGCGAGGCCACCTGAAAGCGCCCGCGAAAACCGCGAAGTTTAGTTCTCTTAAACGCGGCTTATCCACCCTCTGTCACAACCCGGTGCTGACATAGCCTGCGCGCACTGCGCAGTTTATGATAGACACCGCAACTAAAATACCCCTCAGGCCCATTCACGTGCCGATGTCTCGCGTCGTTACCACGCTTTTTTGGATGTCCTGGTGCTCATCCCGGAGCGGCCGGCGATACTTTCCGGCGTCCACGGTGTGAAAATCCATATTCTAGGCGTATGCGGCACCTTCATGGGCGGGATCGCCCGCATTGCGCGCGAGCTAGGGCACGAAGTCGCCGGCTCGGATCAGGGCGTTTACCCGCCGATGAGCACTCAGCTTGAGCAAAGCGGCGTCAAGCTAACGGACGGATATCGCGCCTCTAGCCTGGATCCCGCGCCCGATCTGGTGGTCGTCGGCAATGCACTCTCCCGCGGTAATGCTTGCATCGAATACCTCCTTAATGAAGGCTTGGCGTATCGATCGGGGCCGCAATGGCTAGCCGAGCACGCGCTGCAGGATCGCTGGGTGCTTGCCGTGTCCGGCACCCACGGCAAAACGACAACCGCCAGCATGCTGGCCTGGATCTTGGAGTACGCGGGTCATGCGCCGGGGTTTCTCATCGGTGGGGTGCCCTTGAATTTCAATGTGTCCGCCCGGCTCGGCAGCGGCCACTGCTTCGTGGTGGAGGCGGATGAATACGATACGGCGTTTTTTGATAAGAGGTCCAAGTTCATCCACTACCGTCCGCGCACCTTGGTGATCACCAATATCGAATTTGACCATGCAGATATCTTCCCCGATCTGGACGCAATCAAGCGCCAGTTTCACCACCTGATCCGCATCATACCCGGTCAAGGGTTGCTCATCCGGCCGGCCCCGGACACGGTGGTCGACGAGGTGCTGACGATGGGGTGCTGGACGCCCGTAGAGACCTTCGGAGGGGATCGGGTACCGCAATGGGGTTTTCGAGACATGGCCGCGGATTTCAGCGCATTCGATGTCATGATCGAAGGCCATCCGTTCGGGCGGGTCACCTGGGGACTGCTCGGACAGCATAATGCGCTCAACGCGCTCGCCGCTTTGGCCGCCGCGCGGCATGCGGGCGTGACGCCCGATGTGGCTATCCGCGCCTTGTCGAGCTTTGCCGGTGTCAAACGCCGACTGGAACAGCTTGCGGTCCTCCGCGGTGTGTCGGTGTACGACGATTTCGCGCATCATCCCACGGAGATCCGCGCCACCGTTTCGGCCTTGCGCCAGAGAGTCGGATCGTCGCGGATCATTGCGGTGTTTGAACCGCGTTCCAATTCCATGCGCCTGGGTGCCCATGCCGAGTTCCTCGCAGATGCGTTCAGCGAGGCGGATTTCGCGCTTTTTTATTGTCCACCCAACCTCGGCTGGGATCTAGCCGGGCAGACGCGTAGCCTCGGCAGTAAACGCATTCTTTTCCAGGATCTCGACGCCATCGTGGCCAGGATCCTTGCGCTCGCCCAACCGGCCGATCAGGTGCTTATAATGAGCAATGGCGGCTTCGGCGGGCTCCACGAAAAGCTTTTGCAAGCCTTGGCGAGCGGCAGCCACCCATAGTCACATAGTTGCGTCCGCGGGCTCTTCGATCACGCGGTTCTCGATAGCGCCGATGGCGTCGATCTCGATGCGTACGACATCGCCCGGCTGCAGGAACGAGGGCGGGTCGCGACGCATCCCCACACCGCGCCCGGTGCCCGTGGATATGACATCGCCGGGCTCCAAGGTGAAAACCGTCGACAGCAGCTCGACCAAGCGGTAGCAGTTCCAGATCATGTCGCGCGTGTTGAACGTTTGCCGCGGTTCCCCGTTGACATAAGTGCGGACACCAAGCGCGTGAGGATCGCCGATCTCATCGGGGGTCACGATCCACGGACCGATGGGCCCATGCGTGTCGAACGACTTCCCGAGCGTCAGCGTCGGCGAGCGCGCTTGCCAATCGCGCACCGACACATCGTTCACGATCAGATAACCGGCAATCACTTCTGGCGCCCGGGCCGCGGGCACGTGCCGGCAACGGCGCCTGATCACGAATCCTAGCTCGCCTTCGTAGTCCACTTGCTCCGAGACGCCGGGTTTATGGATTGGGTCGTAGGGGCCGTTCGCGCAGGTCGACTGTTTATTGAAAATGGTCGGAAACGCTGGCCGCGACCCGCCCTTCTCTGTGATGTGGTCGGCATAATTCAAGCCGATCGCCAGAAACTTGGGGGGCCGGAGCAGCGGCGCTTCGAGATGGATGTCCGCGAGGGCGATGCGTTCGCAATGACGCTCGATGCGGCTGGCGAGATCGCCCAATAACGCTTGCCCAGCCGCGAGCAGCTCCGTCATCTCGCGCGGATAACCGGGGATCGACCCGATTGCATAGACGTAGTTGCCGGAGGCGACGCCGATGCGCGTCTCCCCCATGTGGGTAAAGGTCACCAACTTCATAGGCGCACCAAGAGCGCATCCAGCGCGTGATCGAGGATCCACTTCGCCGTGGGATCACTTGCCATAACACCTCCTCGCTCTTTACCATGACCTCCCGATGTCTACCGCCTGCGACCCCTGTGTGGCCTTCCGCGCCCACCCGTATAACGCCGAATATTCGCGGGCTGGCGCCGCGATCCGCCCCGGTTTTGTAGTTATCGTACCACCACACGGCCGCCGGTTGTCCTAAGATGAGTTTACACGCGCTCGCTCGAATACCTGCGCTCAAAAGGTCAGCGCTACTGGCTGTCTTGATCGTAGTGTGCGCTGCTGCATCACCGGCGGCGGTGGGCGCGGCGGAGCTTGAAGATCCACGCTATGCGCTTTGCAAGGCCGATCCGAAGATTCCGGACCGTCCTCCGCATAATCCGGCGGCATATAAACTGGGGTCGATTGAGGTGATGGCTGACCGGGTGGAGGTCCTGGAGGAGAATGTGTCGACATTCGTGGGTGGTGTCTCCTTGGTCCGCGAGCAACAAGCGGTGGTTGCGGATCTCCTCACTTACGAGCGCGGTCAGGCCGTCATTGAGGCCGAAGGTCATCTGCTCCTGTGGGATCCGGCTTTGTTTTGGTCGGGGGAATACGGCCGCCTCGATCTCGACAACGACCGCGCCCATCTTGAATATGGCCAGTATCGATTGCTGCAACGGCGCGGGCGCGGAGGCGCGCGCGTCACCGACCTCGACACGCGGGAGAATGTCACAGAGCTTAAGGACGTGGATTACACCACCTGTGGCGGCAAGACACCGGACTGGCAGCTCGCGGCTAAGCGCATGAAACTGGATCATAACGAGGAATGGGGCGAGGCTGAGCACGTGGTGCTGCGGGTGCGGGAGACACCGGTATTCTATCTGCCGTATATCACCTTCCCGATCAGCGACAAGCGCAAAACGGGTTTCTTACCGCCGACGGTGGGAAGCACTTCGGAAAGCGGGTTCGACCTAACCACCCCCTACTATTGGAACATCGCGCCCCAACACGATGCAACCTTCCAACCGCGGATACTTTCCAACCGCGGCGTGATGCTCGGGGGCCAATACCGTTACCTCCGGCAAAGCGGCGGGGGAGAGCTTGATTTTGAGTATCTGCCCTCGGACGCCGGCTTCGAGGACGAGAGCCGGTCGCTGGTTGCATTAACCCATGAGCAAGATTTTGCGCGCCGGCGCGGTCACGCCTTTCTGACCTACAACCGGGTGTCCGATTCGGAATACTTCGAAGACTTCGGAAGCAATCTTGCGATCCGCAGCACGCGCTATCTTCCACAGCGCGCCGACATCAGCTACCGCGGCGATTACTTCCATCTATTCGGCCGTTTGCAGGGGTTTCAAACCGTCGATCCCACCATTCCGGTGTCGAACCGGCCTTACGACCGGTTGCCGCAGATTCGCTTTTTCACCCGCCTGCCCGCGCGCGACCGGCAAATCAACCTCGAATTTTTCGGGGAAGCCACCTATTTTGACCGCGACGAAGGGGTCATCGGCGGCCGTATCGACCTCAAACCGGTCATCAGCTACCCGGTGCACGGCGCGGGGGGATTTCTCGTGCCTCGGGTGAGCCTCGAGCATACTCAGTATTACCTCGAAAACACCGGAGAGGCGGATGATCGCCCGAGCCGGACCCTGCCGATCGTGAGCCTGGATAGCGGGCTCGTATTTGAACGCGACCTCGATTTCGCGGCGCTGCCGGCTGTGCAAACCTTTGAACCGCGGATCTTCTATCTTTACGTCCCTGAGCAGGATCAGGATGATCTGCCTGTTTTTGATACCGGACAATACGACATTTCCTTTTGGCAACTGTTTCGCGAGAACCGGTTCAGCGGCCCCGACCGTCTCGGTGACGCAAACCAGACGGCGGTCGCGGTCACTTCCAGGATCATAAATCGCGATACCGGCTGGGAACATCTGCGCGCGAGCGTGGGCCAGATCTTTTATTTCGAGGATCGCCGTGTCACCTTGCCCACCGACGGGGCGGATACCGTTTCGGTGTCGCATTTACTCGCGGAGCTCACGACCCGGTTACCCAATGGTCTCAGTGCGCGGGGGGATCTGTTCTTGGACCCCAGCGACGCGACTGTCGAAACAGGTTCCATCGGGTTGCGCTATGGTCCCGATCCGGACACCATCGTGAACGCCGATTATCGCATCAACCGCAATATCCGCGGTCTCGGCGATACCCTCATCGAGCAGACCGATCTGGCGTTTCGTTGGCCGTTGGACCCGAATTGGAGCGTCATCGGTAAGTGGACCTATTCCTTGGATACCGAGGAGACCCTCGAGGTCGCCGGAGGGTTTGAGTATAACAGTTGCTGCTGGGGTGTCCGCACGGTGGCGCGGCGGTTCTTGAGCAGCGACACGGGAGAGTTCGACAACGCGTTTTTCGTTCAGATCGAGCTCAAGGGGCTGGCCGGCTTTGGGCGCAGCACCACCAGTTATCTAAAACGGAGTATTCCCGGGTACGAGAACGAATTTTAGCGCCGCGCGCCGGGGTTATTGAATAGTATTATAGACACGCATGTACAACACCACGAGCGAAAACTTAAACCCGCTCCTGCTACGCTTAAGACAGGGCTGCTTCGTCGCCCTTCTCCTGGCTTACAGCACTTGCGCGGCAGCCACCGCCGAACCGCTCGATGCGATCATCGCCGTGGTCAATGACGACGTTGTCATGGCGAGCGAGATCAACCGTATGTTCGAGCGCGTGAAAGCGGAATCGCAACAACAACGCGGCGATCCGCCGCCCGACGCCGCCCTGCGCCGTCAGGTGCTGGAGCGTCTCATCGTCATGAAGATTCAGTTGCAGCTTGCCGCGCAGACAGGCCTTAAGGTGGACGACGATACCCTGAACCGTGCCGTGAGCAACATCGCTTCGGAAAACGGCATGCCGCTGGCGCGCTTTCGCGAAGCGGTGGAGCGCGGCGGTTATGACTTTGCGCAATTTCGGGAGGACGTCCGAGATGAGATCATCATCAGCCGCTTGCGCCAGCGCGAGGTGTCGAACCTGGTAAATGTCTCGGACCGGGAAATAGACAACTATCTCGCTACACAAGTGCAACAAGATACGATCGAGATGGAATATCGTCTCGCGCATATTTTGGTTGCCACACCGCAGGCTGCGTCCGCGGAGGACGCGGAGGAGGCACGCAAACAGGCGGAGAAGCTCTTGCGGCGCGTGCGCGCGGGCGAAGATTTCCTGCGCATGGCAGCGGAGAATTCCGGCGATCCGCAGGCCTTCGATAGCGGCGATCTCGGTTGGCGCAAAGCCAGGGAAGTGCCTACGGCGTTTTCGGAGGTCGTCACCTCGCTGCGCGAGGGCGAAGTCAGCGACGTGATCGGCAGCCCCAGCGGCTACCATATCATCAAGCTCCTGGGGGTCCGGAGCGCCGGGGAAGAGCTGACCGTCAAACAAACGCGCGCCCGGCACATACTGATCAAACCTAGCGAGCTGATGTCGAGCGACGACGTGCGGGAACGCCTCCATATGCTAAAGAAACGTATCGAAGCCGGGGACGATTTCGATGATCTGGCCCGATCGCATTCGGAAGACAAAGCGACGGCGGCCAAGGGCGGCGACTTGGGGTGGGTCAGTCCGGGCGATCTGGCGCCTAAGTTCGACGAAGTCATGGGCCTGCTAAATTTCAACGGGATCAGCGATCCCTTCGAGACCGAGCTCGGGTGGCACATCGTTCAGGTCTTGAAACGCCGCGACCACGACAATACGCGCGAGGCGCTGCGAGGTAAGGCCCGCGATGCGATCCGGCGGCGGAAGGTCGAAGAAACCGGCCAAGCCTGGTTACGCCGCCTGCGTGACGAGGCGTATGTCGAGTATCGTTTTCGCGAGTGAGAGCTTGTGAAAAAATCTGCTGCGCAGCGTCCCCGGATTGTCATCACCGCTGGCGAGCCCGCTGGGATCGGACCGGACTTAATTGTCTGCATCGCGCAACGCGAGCATCCGGGCGCGATCACCGTCATCGCCGATCCGGAATTGCTGACCGCACGCGCCGCGCAACTCAAACTCCCGTTGCATATCGAGCCGTTCTCGCCGGAAGATCGCACGATCGCACGGCGCGGCGCGATCAAGCTTATCCCGGTACGGCTCGCCCGCCGGGCGGTCAGCGGGCGATTGGATAAGCGCAACGCCCGCTCTGTAATCGGGACCCTCGCGCAGGCTTGCCGCGGGTGCATGGACGGGACCTTCGACGCCATGGTGACGGCGCCCGTGCACAAGGGGATCCTCAACGATGCCGGGATCCCCTTCACCGGTCACACGGAGTATTTGGCCGCGGCGACCGGCGGCCATTTTCCGGTGATGATGTTGTGTACGCCCGAGTTGCGCGTCGCCCTCGCCACCACCCACGTGCCCCTTCGCGCTGTCAACGATCTCATCACCGAGGATCGCATCGTACGCGTATTGCGGATCCTGGCTCGGGATCTCCGCGCCCGTTTCGGCCTGAGCCAGCCCCGGATCGCCGTTTGCGGCCTAAACCCTCATGCGGGGGAGGGCGGATACCTCGGCACAGAGGAGATCGATCATATTATTCCGGCGATCGAGACCGTGCGTGCGGAGGGCCTCCGCGTCGAGGGTCCCTTGCCCGCGGATACCGCTTTTGTCGCCGAACCGGTGAATCGCGCCGACGCGGTGCTTGCGATGTACCATGATCAAGGGCTCCCGGTCTTGAAGTACCAAGGCTTCGGCCGCGCCGTGAACGTAACGCTCGGCTTGCCCATCATTCGAACATCAGTCGATCACGGCACGGCGCTCACGCTCGCCGGGACCGGCCAGGCCGACCCGAGCAGCCTGCTGGCGGCCCTTGATGCCGCCTTTGAGATGGCGCGCGCAACGCTTCCGGCCGCTACCTGCCGGGCGGGGTAAGAACCGTTCTGGAAAGCGCCGTGAGAGATGGGAGACTTGACCCCTTGGGGCTATTGCACCGTAGTTCACTTCCTCGCCGCCCACTGGAGATGGAGTGTTTTGGGGAGGGCGGGCTAAACACCCGCCCTTACCCGATTAGCTTTCAGTTCCCTCAAACAAGCAGCACACAGACAGTCATCGTAATAATTCATGATATTAGCGCGTTCTTCTTTTGAAAAATCTACACTGGAGCATTGACAGATCAGAACCGTGCCCACCTTGCACTCAAAGGTTGCGCCGCAGCGAGGGCAAATCTTATCTTCGTGGCGTGGCATAGGAATGCACGATGATGGTTCCCTCTATACTTGCTCTCGCAGCGCTTTTGCAGCCGCGACCATATTGACGAGCGCTGCCCTGGTCTCCGGCCACTTGCGGGTTTTCAAGCCGCAGTCGGGGTTGACCCAGAGATTGCGGGCTGGCAGCACAGCCAGCGCTTTACGCAGGAGTGCAGTCATCTCCTGCTCGGTCGGAACGCGGGGCGAGTGGATGTCGTATACGCCTGGGCCGATCTCATTGGGATAACGGAAGCTTACGAAGGCGTCGAGCAACTCCATCTGCGACCTGGACGTTTCGATGGTGATGACGTCGGCATCCATCTCGGCGACGGACTCAATGATGTCGTTGAACTCCGAGTAGCACATATGGGTATGGATTTGAGTCTCGTCGACCACTCGGGAGGAGGCCAGTCGAAACGCTTCGACCGCCCAATTGAGATAGTCTTTCCAATCGGCCTGACGCAGAGGCAGTCCCTCACGGATGGCCGGTTCATCGATCTGGATGATACGAATCCCGGCTTTTTCGAGATCGCACACTTCATCGCGGATCGCCAAGGCGATTTGTTTCGCCGTGCTGGAACGCGGCTGATCATCGCGCACAAATGACCACTGCAGGATCGTGACCGGCCCCGTGAGCATTCCTTTGATGGGTTTCGCGGTCAACGACTGCGCGTATTTCGACCATTTCATCGTCATCGGCGCTCGGCGTTCCACATCTCCGTAGATGATGGGCGGTTTGACGCAGCGCGAGCCGTAGCTCTGCACCCATCCGTTACCGGTGAACGCGAAGCCATCCAAAAGTTCACCGAAGTATTCCACCATGTCGTTGCGTTCGAACTCACCGTGCACCAGCACATCCAGACCCACGTCTTCCTGCCAGCGGATGGCCTGCTCGGTTTCCGTGCGGATCACCGCCTCGTACTGTTCCGGCGTGAGCTCGCCTTTCCTGAGACGAAGCCGGAGCTTTCTCACGTCATCGGTTTGCGGGAAAGACCCGATGGTGGTCGTGGGAAATAAAGGCAGATTGAGGTCCGCGCATTGCTTTTTTTGACGCACGCCAAAGGGGCTTTGGCGTTTGAGGTCGTCGGGACGGACGGCACCAACGCGCTGTTTCACCGCCGGTCGGTGGATCAAAGGCGACTGGCGACGGCTCTCCATGTCGAGCATATTTTCCTTGAGCTTATCGGCATATTGTCGGTGAGTTTCGGGCTGCGCCAGTCCCCTCAGCGTGACGATCTCATCAAGCTTTTGCCGGGCAAAAGCCAGCCAGCCCTTGATCTCGCGAGGCAACGCCGCCTCGTCGTGTTCAAGCACCAGGTCACAAGGCGTGTGCAGCAGTGAGCAGGAAGGCGCCAACGCCACGCGCTCACTGCCGAGTTTCTCTACGGCCTTGCCGATCAACTCCAAGGAGCGCTCGAGATCATTCTTCCACACGTTGCGGCCGTCCACGACCCCCAGCGAGAGGCTAAGCCGAGGCGAGATCAGGGACAGCACCTGGCCCAGTTGCGCGGGCGCGCGGACGAGATCCAAGTGCAGATAATTTACGGGAAGACTCGCAGCTAGCTCCGCGTTATCCTCAAGTCCGGCAAAGTAAGTCGCGAGGATGAACTTGAGTTCGGGACAGGCCCGCGTGATTGCGGCATAGGCCGATTCATAGGCGCGCTTCGTTTCGTCCTGCAAATCCAGCGCGAGGAAGGGTTCGTCGATTTGGACATATTGTGCGCCGAGACCTTGAAGTTCGCCCAGGATCTGCAAGTAAACCGGCATAAGCCGGTCGAGCAGGCCGAGCCGATTGAAGCCCGGCACTTTCTCCTTGCCCAGGAGCAAGTAACTCACCGGCCCGACCATGACGGGCTTGGCGTTGATGCCGAGCGCTCTTGCCTCCTGAAACTCATCCAGAACCTTCCGTGAGGTCAAGCTAAAGGTCTGATCTTTCGTGAACTCGGGGACTAGGTAGTGGTAATTGGTGTCGAACCACTTGGTCATCTCCATGGCAATGAGGTCGAGACCGCCTTTCTGATAGCCCCGCGCCATGGCAAAGTACAAATCCAACTCAGAACTATCAGGCTTATCGAGCAGCGGCCGGTAGCGCGCGGGGATCGCGCCGACCATAAGCGAGAGATCCAGCACATGGTCGTAAAACGAGAAGTCGTTGCAGGGGATCAGATCGATGCCAGCCTCATGCTGGCGCTGCCAGTTGTGCCGGCGGATAGCCCGGCCAGCGTCTAGGAGTTCATTGCGGCTGATCTGGGAAGACCAATAACTCTCGCAGGCTTTCTTGAGTTCTCTATGGCTACCAATACGCGGATAGCCGAGGTTATGTGTGAGCATGTGCACCTTCCTTTCCTAGGTTAACGCTACCGATAACTTCGCGATGTCACCGCAGAAAGAGGAAGGCAGACACACCTCGCCCGCACGGGCAAAATGGGGTCCCACCTGACTGAGCCTCGGACCGCGGAAGCATCGCCGTTGCGGATAAGGTAGGTCTCCTGGCTTGTAACTCTTTTGCCGCCCTTCCCATTCCGTCGCTGGAACAGTGGGCATCTCCGGCGAAAGCTTATGCGTTACTTACAGTTGCGCGACAGCTCGTGATTTGCACACGATTCCCTGTTACTTCGCGTTACGCGAAACCTTAATCCAAGAAGAAAAAGTGTAACCGTTTTACTGTGCTTGTGTAAAACCTTTCAGACGCCCACGATTTTCTGAAAGCTCTACGGTGGGGACGCCGGTTACCCGACGCACCACAGCACCTCGATATTGCGCTCACACTCCCGCTGCAGACGGCGGCTGGGACGGTTTTTGCCGGATTTCTCTGAAGTAAGTGCCATTCAGACTTGACCCCTTTTGGGGACTTTTGGGAACTCTTGGGCTATTGACAACAGCTCAATGCGTAGACCATATTGTGCCCGCTTCAGGTGTTCCTGAGAACGTTCGTTCAAAGGGATGAAACGGGAAGCTGGTGCGCGCTCGAGTTTCGGTCCGAGCGCAATCCCGGCGCTGCCCCCGCAACGGTAAGCAAGTAAGGAATCAGCATCACGCCACTGTGCATCGAGCATGGGAAGGCGCTGCTCCCGGGGTTTTTGAACCCACTTGCGAGCCCGGAGACCGGCCTGAAGGTGTTGCAATGGCATTGCGGAGGGTGATGCCGCGGCGCCCGGGCCGTTTCCTCTTTTCCCGCCCTGCCGCCATTTCTCCGCGGGCCTTGCGCTGTGTAGCGTTATTGCGCGGGTGTGCGCGGAGGAGAAAACCATGCTGTTTCGCCGAATGCCGGCAGTCCTGCTGCCGATTTGTTGTTATTCCTTATACGCCGCGGAGGAACCGACCGAGTTAGATCAGATCATCGTCACCGCGACCCGGACAGCTCAGACGGCCGATGAGACGCTGGCGCCGGTCACGGTCATCACGCGCGAGGAGATCGATCGCCGGCAGGTCAACTCGGTCCAGGAGGTCTTGCGCGGTGTGCCCGGCCTTCAAATCACCAATAACGGGGGCTTGGGCAAGTTCACCGGGGTGTTTCTGCGCGGCACCGAATCCGACCAAGTCCTGGTCCTGATCGACGGGGTACGGGCCGGGTCGGTGAGCAACGGGACGATGGCCTTCGAGCAACTCCCCATCGACCAGATCGAGCGCATCGAGATCGTGCGCGGCCCGCGCTCGAGCCTCTATGGCTCGGAGGCCATCGGTGGGGTCATCCAGTTCTTCACCCGCCGAGGCGGGGGCCCCTTGACACCGAGCTTCAGCGCCGGGGGCGGGAGCCACGCGACCTACAAGATCGCGGGCGGGCTCTCGGGTGGCGGTGGGGATGGGTGGTTCAACCTCAACGCGAGCCGCATCGATACCGCGGGATTCAACGCCTGCCGCAGCACCCTCGCACAGCCCGGCGGTTGCTTCACCTTCGAGCCCGACGACGATGGATATACGAACAATTCGGGCAGCGCCCGCGCGGGTTATCGATTTCCAAACGGCCTCGAGCTCGAGGGCTATTTCTTCCAGGCCGAGGGCGACACCGAGTTCGACCAGGCCGATAACCCGCCCTTCTTCTTCCCACCCGAGGAGTTCTTTCATAACCGCAGCGACTTTGTACAGCAGGTGGTGGGCGGCAAGCTTCGCTTCTCGCCTCTCGCCAACTGGGACGTGACCCTCCAAGGTGGTAGAAGCCTGGACGAGCTGGAGAGCATCAACAACCGGACATCGACCGACGTCTTCGATAGCGAGCGGCAGAGCGCTTCCGTCCAGAGCAACCTGACTCTGGCGCCGGAGCAGCTCCTGACCGTGGGCTTCGACTACTACAAAGATCTACTCGACAGCACCGTCGAGTATGCGGAGACCTCGCGCGACGACAAGGCGGGCTACGCCGAGTACCAGGGTGCGTTCGGGGACCATGGGCTTGTGCTCGGCACGCGCTTCGATGAAAATGAGCAGTTCGGCGGCAACTGGACGGGGAACGTGAGCTATGGGTATCGCTTCGGAGAGTTGCTGCGCCTGCGAGCCGGCTGGGGGACCGCTTTCAAGGCCCCGACCTTCAACGAGCTCTACTTCCCGCGCTTCGGCGATCCCAACCTCGACCCGGAATCCTCCGAGAGCTGGGAGATCGGGGCGAGCGGCGAGGTCTACGCGGTCCGCTGGTCGCTGAGCGGCTATCACACGGAGCTCGATGATCTGATCGCAGGGGTGCTCGATCCCGCAACCTGCCCCCCTCCATTTTTCTTTTGCGCGCAGAACATCGATGAAGCCCGCATCCTCGGACTCGAGGCCACGGCGGCAACCACCCTCTACGGCTGGGACCTCGCGGCAAACCTGAGCCTCATCGACCCCGAGAACCGGGGCAACGGTCCCAATCGCGGCAACGTGCTCCCGCGCCGCACCGAGCAGATGTTTCAGCTCGACCTCGACCGGCGCTTCGGCCGTTTCTCGGTCGGCGCCACGGTTTACGGCGAGGGCCGACGCTTCGACGACGTGGCGAACACCCGTCGGCTCGCGGGCTTTGTGCTCGTGGACCTGCGCGCCGGGGTCGAGATCTATAAGGGCCTGTTCCTAGAAGGGAAGGTCGGTAACCTGCTCGACAAGGAGTACGAGACCGCGGAGTTCTTTAACCAGGATGGCACCAACTTCTTCGTCACACTCCGCTACCAGCCGGATGCACTATAATTTTACCGAGTAACAATAGACCAAAGGAGGAGACCGTCATGATCCCCGTACGCCCTCGATCCGCACTTGCCATCGGCCTCACGCTGGCCCTGCTCTTGGCCGCCACCCGTAGTCATCATTTTGCCACGGCGCTCCACCTGCCCGACGCCTCGTGGGCGGTGTTCTTCCTCGCCGGATTTTATCTGCGTCCGGTATGGATGTTTCCCGCGCTAGTCGCCTTGGCCGGGGTGAGTGATTATGTGACCATCGCCTGGTTCGGTGTCAGCGATTTCTGCGTGAGTCCCGCCTACGGCCTTTTGCTGCCGGCCTACGGCGCGCTCTGGCTCGCCGGCCGTTGGTACGCGGGCCGGCACCGTTTCGCACTCTCCACGTTGATCCCGCTGGCGGGCAGCGTGGTCATTGGCGCGGCGGTGTGCGAGATCATCTCGAGCGGCGGCTTCTATTTCTTCTCCGGACGGTTTGTGGAAACGAGCCTCCTCGAGCTCGGCTTGCGGTTGGCGAAGTATTTCCCGTCCTCTATGGTGAGCCTGGCCTTGTGGATGGGGATCGCGATCGTAGCGCATATCGTATTCACCTTGGCCGGCAGCAACTTCATTCGTACACGCCACCAGAGGGCGGGCTGAGCGTTCCCTTAGTCAGGCGTAGCTAAGGCAGCGTGTATTCCTGACCTTTAGGGAATTTTCTGTATCAATTCTTCGGAGTACTTAGTATGTCCATAGACTATCGCAAGTGTCGTTCTCGTTTTTGGCGAGGGACCTTGATTGGCACGCTAGGATTTACAGGCTGTGCCTTGGTGTGGAGTATCCAGCCTTGTCGAAGGAGCGCATAGGCCGTTTTCAGGAAACCACGGCCCTGAACGAGGAATACATTCCAGCCGCGCGACGAGAGGGAGCGCCCACGTGCAGTGGCCCTTCGTGCAGCCGGGCTATTGAGCCCCGGCACCGGCCAGATGTGCCAGCGGGAGCACAGTGTAGCTCGACGCCAAGGTGCGAATTCTGAAAATGACCCACAGATTCTGCTGAAGAGCCAAATTTGTTAGAATGCCAGCTGGCGGCGAGCGGCCCGGTCTCGGCTTCGCCGTCGCCGACGACACAGGCGACAATCAGGTCGGGGTTGTCGAACGCCGCGCCGTAGGCGTGAGAGATGGCGTAGCCGAGTTCGCCGCCTTCGTGGATCGAGCCGGGGGTTTCGGGCGCCACGTGGCTCGGGATACCGCCGGGGAAGGAGAATTGTTTAAAGAGCCGCTTTATTCCTTCTGTATTCTGCGACACATTGGGATACACCTCGCTGTAAGTCCCTTCCAGGTAGACGTTGGCGACAATGCCCGGACCTCCGTGACCGGGGCCGGCGATGTAGATCATGTTCAGGTCCTGCTTCGTGATCACGCGGTGGAGGTGCAGGTAGATGAAGTTCAAACCGGGGGTCGTCCCCCAGTGGCCGAGCAGCCGCCGCTTGATGTGCGCGGACTTGAGTTGCTCCTTGAGCAGCGGGTTGTCCAGCAGATAGATTTGGCCGACCGACAGGTAATTGGCTGCTCGCCAGTAAGCGTTCATCAATCTCACGTGGTCCTGTGACAGCGTCTTAGACGGCTGCTTGGGGGAAGTCTTTGTGGCCTTCATGATTAGGATCTCCTTCCTGATCTTTCACTAGTCAAGTTCATTCGCTTTGAAGGGTTCGGCTCCGCGCGGCCGCAACACTCGACATGTTCCGAATCGGCCTTACGCCCTGCCCAACAGCTCTTTCGCTGCCGCCACCACCCGTTCGGGCTCAAAGCCGAATTTCCTCTGGAGCTCCTTAAGCGGCGCCGAAGCTCCGAAAGTCTTCATCCCGATCACATGGCCGGAAGTGCCGACATATCGCTCCCATCCGAAAGTGGAGGCCTGCTCGACCGCGACGCGCGCCTTCACATTGGGTGGCAGCACGCTGTCCCGATACTCCCGGGTCTGGTGGTCGAAGATGTCCCAGGACGGCATCGACACCACTCGCGAGCGGATGCCCTCGGCGAGCAGTGTTTCGTGCGCGTTCACGGCGAGACTGACTTCGCTCCCCGAGGCGATCAGGATCACTTCGGGGTTGCCGTTGGGGGCGTCCGCCAGCACGTAAGCGCCGTGCGCCACACCCGATGCCGATGTGTACCTGCTTCGGTCGAGGGTCGGCAGGGGCTGGCGCGACAGCGCCAGCACGGCAGGCTTGTGGCGCAGTCGCATGATGCAGCGATAGGCCTCGACGACTTCGTTGGCGTCAGCGGGCCGCAGCGTAACCAACCCCGGAATGGCACGCATAGACGCCAAGTGTTCGACCGGCTGGTGAGTCGGGCCGTCCTCTCCGTCGCCCATGGCGTCATGAGTGAAAACGAAAATGGCAGGTAATTCCATGAGCGCCGATAGCCGAATAGCGGGGCGCAGGTAATCGCTGAAGATAAAGAAGGTCGCGCCGAACGCCCGGAGCTTGGAGAGGGAGAGTCCGTTCACAATCGCTCCCATAGCGTGCTCCCGGATGCCGTAGTGCAGGTTCTTCCCGCCTGGGCTATTAGCCTGGAAATCTCCTGCACCCTCAAAGGTGAGCAGGGTCTTATTCGATGGCCCCAGATCCGCCGATCCTCCCAGGAACCAGGGAATATTCTGCGCGAGCACGTTCAGTACCTTGCCCGAGGCTTCTCGCCCCGCCATGCCCTTCGAGTCGGCAGGAAAGACGGGTAAGTTGCGATCCCACCCGGCCGGGAGCTCGCGTCGCTGCATCTGATCTATCTGGGACGCGAGTTCGGGGTTGGTACCCCGGTAGGCATCGAAGAGCTTTGTCCATTCCTGGCAGGCCTTCGCGCCGCGTACGCCGATCCCCGCGGCGAAGTGCTCATAGACGCCACCAGGCACGAGGAACTTCGCGTTCTCGGGCCACCCGTAGCTGCGCTTGGTAAGACGGATCTCCTCGTCGCCGAGCGGCTCGCCGTGCGCTTCGGAGGTGTCCTGCTTGTGCGGTGAACCGTAGCCGATATGGCTGTCGAGAATGATGAAAGACGGCCGGCCTTTCGTCTTGCGGAAGACCTCGAGGGCGTGCTCGATGCGATCGGTATCGTTGGCATCGCCGACCCGCAGAACGTTCCATCCGTAACCGAGGAACCGGGTTGCAATGTCCTCCGTGAAGGTAATGCGCGTGTTTCCCTCGATGGTGATGTGGTTGTTGTCGTAGACCCAGCAGAGATTGTCGAGGCCCAGGTGGGCGGCCAGTGACGCCGCTTCCGACGCAATGCCCTCCATCATGCAACCATCTCCGCAAACAGCATAGATGTTGTAATCGAAGATCTCGAACCCAGGCCGGTTGTAACGGGTGGCGAGCCACTTCTGAGCGATGGCCATCCCCACGCTCGTGGCAACGCCTTGTCCGAGCGGGCCTGTCGTAGTCTCGACACCCGAAACCCAGTGGTACTCGGGGTGACCGGGGGCTTTGCAGTCGAGCTGACGAAAGCGGCGGATGTCGTCGAGGGTCACCGAGGGCTGTCCCAGTCTCTCGTAGTCGGCATTGACCGCTTGTGTCTTGGTAAGGTGGAGCACCGACCAGAGCAGCATCGAGGCGTGACCGTTCGAGAGCACGAACCGATCGCGGTTGGGCCAGATCGGATCCTGCGGGTCGAAGCGCATAACGCGATTCCAGATGGTGTAGACCAGGGGGGCGAGCGCCATCGGCGTGCCGGGGTGCCCGGACTTGGCCTGCTGGACCGCGTCAATCGAAAGCGTGCGAATGGTATTGATGCACAACTGATCCACTCCCGCGTCTGTCATTGGTTGAGCAACTTGCGTCGTACTCATGGTTTTCTCCTCGCCAATACGCTGATTTTCTGATTCACGACCGCAACTGCTGCCGGTGCGTCGTGGCCGGGGCCTTCACGATCCGGAGCGCCACCGAGCGCGGCCTGTACAGATCTAAGTCTTGCGCGATGTGGTTCCGGCCCCACGCCGATCGCTGATCCCGTCCGGCTCCCGGGAAGCCACTTTTCCCAGGTGGCGCTGGGCCTGGCTGAACTCGGCCGTTAGAAACGTCTCGACGAGGTCCCAGGCTACGAGAGGACCGATGGTCCGGTCGCCGATACAAATAATGTTCATGTTGTCGTCCTCGACCAATCCCACGCGCATGCTATCCTCCTCGCTTGTGTCCAGCAGTCAGCTGTCCTGTTGCCGCGTGGTCGGCCAGCAACAGGGCGTGTTCGCGGCGGACCCGCCCGGCGGGAATCGACACGTCGCTGTCGCGCAGGCGACGGAGCATTTCCACCTTCTCACTCCCGGTCACAACCCAAAGTACCCGACGGGCGCGATTGAGCATCGGATACGTCAACGTCATCCGGCGCCTGCCTTGATAGACTCCGGTCGGTGCCACGTCCGCGTCGGTAACGTCGAGTACCGCATCGCCAGGCACCAGTGAGGCAGTGTGGCCGTCGGCACCCAGACCGAGGTGGACGAGGTCGAGCACCGGCGGCGATCCTGCGAGCTCCCGCAGAGCCAGGGAATACTGCGTGGCTGCGGCCTCCAGGTTAGGCGATTCCACGGGCATGGCATGAATCTGCCCCGGGTGCAGGGAGGCATGCTGAACCAAGCTTTCACGCAAGTGGGTGAGGTTTCGGTCCGGGTGTCCGTCGGGAGCCACACGCTCGTCGACCTGGCATATATGCACACCCGCCCAAGGGATATCTTCCCTCGCCAGCGTGCGCAGCATGATCCAGGGAGTGTGGCCGCCACTGACAGCCAAGGCAAAGCGGCCACGGGCAGCGATCGCCGCACGAGCCTCCGCGGCGATTGTCGCCGCAGCCGCTCGCGCGACGGAATCGGCATCATCAAACACTTCGAGCTGCATGGGACTTTCTCCAGATGGGATCAATCTGACAACCCACACAGCGGATGCGAAGACCACTCACAACCGCCCTAGGCAAGACCGCCTTATCAGCCGGCTTGGGCAACAACGCGGAAATCTTCCTGGTCTGTGGCGGTCGGGTTATGCCAGCCTCCGGCAGGCGAAACTCTCTGGTCGACCTCACTCGGACCCCAGGCACCTTTCTCGTATTCGTAGATCGGAGTGCTGGCCTTCAGCGCCGGATCGACGATTCGCCACGCCTCTTCCACGTAATCCTCGCGGGCAAACAGGGTGGCGTCTCCGGCCATCGCATCGCCCAGCACGCGCTCGTACGCTTCCATCTCGTCCGGACGGGGATGACGGCTGGCCACCATCTCCACCGTCTCGCCCTTCATCACTTCGCCCGGAGCCATAACGATCGTGCCTACGGCTATCGTCATCTCGGGACTGATCCGGAACCGTAGATGGTTCTGAGACAGAGCACTCTCCCTGATGACCGTTGGAGGCTTTCGAAACCGACCAAGGACCTCCGTGCAGGTCACCGGCAAATTCTTCCCTGCGCGGATGTAGAATGGCACACCCTTCCAACGCCAGGAATCGACCTCCAGTCGCAGCGCGGCAAAGGTTTCCACCTTCGAATCGGGAGCTACTCCCTTTTCCTGGCGGTAGCCGCGGAACTGCCCTCGGACGAGATTGTTCGCCTCCAGCGGTGGAATCGCTTTCAGTACCTTGACCTTCTCATCACGAATGCTTTCACTGTCCGTGCGGACTGGTGGCTCCATGGCAAGGTTGCACAGGACTTGGAAGAGATGGTTTTGGATCACGTCGCGAATGGTGCCAGTTTGATCGTAGAAAGCGCCGCGTCCTTGCACCCCGAATTCTTCCGCCATGGTGATCTGCACGCTTTCGATGTAGTTTCGATTCCAGAACGGCTCCATGAATGCGTTGGCGAACCGGAAAACTACCACGTTGTTCACCGGCCGCTTGCCAAGATAGTGGTCAATGCGAAAGATTCCGGACTCGGGGAAGGCTGCATGCAGGATCCGGTTGAGCTCCTGCGCTGAGGCAAGGTCATTGCCGAAGGGCTTCTCGACAATGACGCGAGCGCCCTGGGCGGTGCCCGATTTCGCTAATTGTTCCACAACCGTTCCAAACAGGAGGGGCGGGATGGCCAGGTAATGCGCCGGCCGTCGCGCCCCCTTGAGTTCTTTGCGGATCGCCTGGAAGGTGGCAGGGTCTGTGTAGTCGCCGTCCACATAACGCAGTAAGCCGCTCAGCTTGTCGAAAGCCGTAGCATCGACTCCGCCGTGTTTCTCGAGGCTGTCGTGTGCCCGCGCCCGAAGCTGTTCGAGGTTCCAACCGGCTTTGGCCACACCGATGACAGGCACGTCGAGGTGGCCACGTTTAAGCATCGCCTGCAGCGCCGGGAAGATTTTCTTGTAGGCCAGATCGCCCGTGGCACCGAAGAAGACCAGGGCGTCGGAATGGGAATCGCTCATCGCAAATCTCCTTTTCTCGGGCGGTTATTTGCCGGCTACTTTCTCCAAGTGTCCGCCGAAGCCGTAGCGCATCGCTGAGAGCAGCCTGTCCTGATAATCCGCCTCACCGCGCGAGGTGAAGCGCTGGTAAAGCGCGGCGGAGAGAACGGGTACCGGTACGGCCTCATCAATGGCGGCTTTGATCGTCCAGCGGCCCTCGCCTGAGTCCGAGACGTGCCCGGTGAACTGCGACAGAGCGGGATCTTTGACCAAGCCCACCGCCGTTAGGTCCAGCAACCACGACGCGATCACGCTGCCGCGCCGCCACACCTCCGCGATGTCACGCAAATCGAGATCATACTGGTAATGCTCGGGGTCACGCAGTGGCGTCGTCTCGGCGTCGATCGCGCGCTGTTCCTTGCCCACGTTGGCGTCGCGCAAGATGCCCAGCCCCTCAGCGTAGGCGGCCATGAGGCCGTACTCGATACCGTTGTGGACCATCTTGACAAAATGGCCGGCGCCGTTGGGACCGCAGTGCAGATAACCCTGTTCGGCGGTGCCGTCAAATTTCTCGCGTCCCGGCGTGCGCGGTACGTCACCCGCGCCCGGCGCCAGCGTCGAGAAGATTGGATCGAGGTGCTTGACCACGTCCTTTTCGCCACCAATCATCATGCAGTAACCGCGTTCCAGGCCCCACACACCACCGCTCGTCCCCACGTCCACGTAGTGGATGCGCTTCGCTGCGAGTTCCTTTGCGCGCCGGATGTCATCCACGTAATAGGAATTGCCGCCGTCGATGAGGATGTCGTCCGGCTCAAGATGGGACAGGAGGTCGGCAATGGCTTTCTCCACGACTGCCGCCGGGACCATTAACCATACCGCCCGAGGCTTCTCCAGCTTGGTCACGAGATCAGCCAGTGAGGAGCTTCCTGCCGCCTTCTCCTGGACCAACTCGTTCACTGCTTTCGGCGACATGTCGAAGACTACGCACCGGTGGCCTCCTTTGAGGAGCCTCCGCACCATGTTTGCCCCCATCCTTCCGAGACCAATCATTCCAAGTTGCATAAATCACCTCTTTGCGCTCGTTAAGGTTGTTTCCACGACTGCTTGATGCTGGCTCGTAGCCGGTCCATCGCCGCAGCCACTCCTTCGCTTTCCGCAAAAATGGTTGTTCCGGCCACCAGAACGTTAGCGCCCGCGGCAAGCGCCAACGGAGCAGCTTTTGCATCGATACCCCCGTCCACCTCCACATCGCACCCTGACTTAATTTGCTCGATCATCTGACGGACACGCCTTGCTCCGGAGTTAGCGCACTTCCAGCCGAACATTCCCGTCTCGAATGAGCCGCGGTGGTCGAAGGGCAGGACATACAAAGGTCTGTCATAGCCGTGAGTCATCATGATGTTTGCTTGAGTTTCCGGTAGCGATGGATCAGATTGTTCGTTGAACTATCATGGCCGAGCGCAGGCTCTGCCTGGCTTTCGAGTTCCGGGATAATGCGCTGGGCCAGCACCTTGCCAAGTTCCACGCCCCACTGGTCGAACGAGTTAATGTTCCAGACTGTGCCCTGGGTGAAAACGCAGTGCTCGTAGAGGGCTACCAACTTGCCGAGAATTTCCGGCGTGAGCCGATCGGCGAGGATGGTGTTCGACGGGCGGTTACCCTCGAAGACCCGGTGGGGTACGAGCCAGTCCGGCGTGCCCTCGGCCTTGACTTGCTCAGGCGTCTTCCCGAACGCCAGAGCCTCGGTCTGGGCGAAGACGTTCGCCAGGAGCATGTCGTGATGGCGGCCGAGCCGGTGGAGCGGCTGGC
>Ga0187892_10001739_pt1 | contig 47749 bp, 44 predicted proteins | sample MA1701073metaG_FD_139345 | JGI IMG/M metagenome (GOLD analysis project Ga0187892, IMG submission 139345) | Bio-ooze microbial communities from a basaltic lava cave in the Kipuka Kanohina Cave System on the Island of Hawaii, USA - MA170107-3 metaG ...
ACAACAAATTCGCACCGAGGACGTTGGGCGTCGATATCTTCGAGGATTTTAAAGATCTGAGAGCCGCCCAGGAAAAAATAGACCTCGAATTGATAGAGTGGGCGAAGACATTGTCCCGGGATTATCTGGATAGCGAATACGAATATATCAGCAATGTGGACGGGATATCGAGAACGCTTCCGAGGTGGATACTCGTCGCGCACATGTTCAATCACCAAACGCACCACAGGGGTCAACTTACGACACTGATTATGCAGCTCGGGATCGACCCCGGAATAACGGATATACCGTGGCTGCCGTCTATACAAAACTATATGAAGCGCTAATAATTTATTAACACTGCTTTAACAGTTCCTTAACTTTTCCCGTATAGTTTAATGAGTCGCTAGAATTCTAAGACTCTTTATCCCGGGAGACGAGCCGATGAGAATTTTCGCAATACTGATAATATCAACTGCTTTATCCGCAATATGTGCCGGAGTAATATCATATGCACAGACGGAAGGCTTCGATGTAAAAACACCCGTTCAAACCATAGCCGATAATACCTCTAAATTGATAAACGAAATTTCGGCTGATGCGAAAAGAGAGCCGAAGACTTCCATTCCTCAAAATGTTGTATGCAGCGCCGCGTGTTTACTGGTCATACCGTCCATCCAGGTCGTTCCCGGCAGGGACGATTTCGCGGGCACAGGCCTCCTCGGGTGCCGCCATGCGGATTCCGGGAAGCCGGCTCCTCCCATATTCTTCCAGATCACGAACCTGGACTCGTTCAACGAAAGCGGCGGCGGGCTCGTTATTTTCGTCATGGACAGGGCCGGCGTCAAGTCGATTCTGGGCGATCAGCTGCAGCTGACGTCCGGCAACACGGGCGGAGGAGTGACCGGGGCTGAAGCGGACGTAAAAAACCTGAAATCCTTCCCGGCATACGCCAGGCCCGCAGACGGGACGATACAGCCGTTCGACGCGTCGGGCAGCACCCTCGTCTATGCCGGCGGGGATACATTCAATGCATATCAGCAGGACATAGACCCGGTAGATATAATGTTGTTCAGCATAGACGTCCCTCCGGCGCTCAGGGGATTCAACAACGCCCTCGAAGAGTGGAGAAATGGGTGTAAGTAGCAAACCGATAGGCCGTCAGTAGAAACCGGTCAGGGAAGCGCATTCATGCGTCCCGGCTGTAGAACCGCTATTCGAAATAACAGACCCCTTCGCCGTCCTCTTCTTCGGGGTTAGACTGGCAGTAGCAAACCTCTATCTCCCCGCATTCGAAGGAAGTGGTACATTTTTTCCCCTGATTGCAGTCGGCGCACTTCACGGGTCGGGCGCTAAAGTAAATACACGCGGCGGCAATTACAATCACGAGCGACAGAGTAACGAATAGATATCTCATATTATATACCCCCCTGTTTATCCTAACATAATGCCGGTCAACGACGCGACCTTCTCCGGAGCATCACGGCAAACGCCAGGGCCGGCAGTATCAGCAGTATCTGTGAGCTGTCATACGCGCCATGAGCGGCGAGAGCGCAGCTCGAGCCTCCGCCGTTGTGCTTCCTCTCCCCGCATAGAGTGCCGTTTATGTCGCACTGGGGGGTTATACCCTTCTCCCTCTGTCTTTCATTAAGCCCGAATACCGCTTCCTCTGTTTTGCCGGTTGCTTCGCAGCCGCAAATCTGGCTCGCGCAGCAGCTGCATCCGGCCTCGGATTCGAGCTTTACGATCTCTGAAATCTCGCAGCCCTGGAGTCCCGAGCACGCCTCCCCTACGAGATTTCTGTCGTTACATCGCGACGTGCATAGTGTGGCGTCGCAGACATACCCGGATTGAACATTATTAGAAGTCACACAACTGTTATATTCCTCGCATACCTCGCCGCAGTCCACGCCCGGCGGCGGCGGCGGAATATCCGCTGTGATCAGCGGACAGCCCCCGAGCGACTCGGGCGCATCCGGAATGCAGCCTCCCGGCGGGGGGACCGGAGTGGTGCCGGTAATGTTGGGGTTGTACGCGGCTGACCAAATGTGATCGTCCTCAAGCACGCAAGCCTGATCGTCGAGTCCCACCTGATAGGGGCCGTCGTAGGTCGGGCACGAGCATTCGACTATCCCCTCCTCTCCCGTCCTGAGGCAGGGGGCTGTCATGCACCCCGCATAGAGGGACTGAGGGCAGTTGGTGTCCCCTATGCCTTCTTCGGGTACGCAGTCGAAGCTGAAGACGGATATGGCGTCCGAACCGGGAATAAAGTTTCCGCTGTTTATCGTTTCGCAGACGGGCGCAGAGTTCGTATCCTGACACCCGCTCCCGTCGGCGCCGCAGGCATCGACGGTTTCAAGATATTCGTCGAGATCGAGTATCGCGTTTATATCGACGAAATATTTCCCGTACGCGATTTCGAAGCATTTGCAATTTGCGAACGTACCGTCCCCTACGAGCACACATGAATCGGGATCGGGGCCCGAATAATAACAAAGAGCGAACGGTCCGCCCTCGCACGGCAGAAAGTTAGTCGGTTCGAGTAATATGTCGGCGTATGCGGGGCCGAACGGGGTGGTCATCAAATCGTTAGGCACGAAGTTAAATCCCGCGAATGATCGCGGGATAAAGAAAAACTGGACGGCAAAAAGAACCAATACGGCAGCACGACAAAATTTCATATCTCTACTCTCCTCATCGAATTGAATTATCGAAATTAATCCCTTGCCGTCCGTCCCGATCGCGGTTCACATCCGGCGCTGGTTAAACATTTGCCAAATTATTCGTCTCTTTCAATTTTATGTCAATACAATCAAAACTACGGGATTACTTCATACGCCGAATCCGGGGGTTTAAGTCACTCCGTAGAATAGAAAATTCGGAAGACCGATATTCCGTGCTTCAAGGCCTGACCGGATGCCCGCGTGTTGAAATCAGCGAACGAGCTATGATAAAGTATAAACTCCCGTTCGAATCCCGGAGGCTTTACAAAGATAAAATACAGGCTTACTATAAAGAAAAAGGAGGGGTAATATGATCAGAACCGCACGATCTTTACTAAAGAAGCCGAGTCCAATCTCGCTATTGTCAATCATCACCGTGTTAGTAGCATGCTGCTGTTTACACTTAGCGAAAGATAAAGCCTTTGCCCAGGACGTAAATCCCAATATAGACCCCAAGGCTGCGGGCATTCTCCAGGACATGAGCTATTACATGGGCAGCCAGTATGAATATACATACAAGGCGGATATGATGTTCGACGACGTGCTCGAATCGAAGCAGAAGATTCAATACAACGGGGAAGAAACGGTATACCTGAAGAAGCCGGACAAATTCTACACAGGCTATGTAACCGACCTGGGGGGTTATAAGCTCTGGTATGACGCGGGGAAGGCTACCCTCCTCGAAGTGCCGCTCAACGACTTTTCACTCGCGACCCTCCCGGCGACCGTTGACCAGGCTCTTAACAAGCTGAAAGAGGAATATCAGTTTACCCCTGCCCTGAGCGAGTTCCTTTTTATAGACACGTACAAAGTCATGACGGCCGACGTAATTTCAGGCGCATATTTCGGCATAAGCAAGGTGATGGGCGCAAACTGCCACCACCTGGTATTCGTCGAGAAGGAAATAGACTGGCAGATATGGATCGAAGAGGGTAAACGCCCGGTCCCGAGAAAGCTCGTCATAACGTATAAAAACATGGCGGAATCGCCCCAGTTCATCGCTTTGATAAAAGACTGGGTCTTCGGGAAGCCGATCACGAACTTCGCCTTCAAGCCCGAAATACCCGACGCAAACAACCGCGTCGAATTCAATCAGATAACAGGAAACCAGAAGTTTAAGATCGGTAGTATAAGAGCGTTTGACTAAGAATGAATATTAAAGGAGTAGTGAGCCGGGTCGCCCCGGCTCACTATTTTTTTACCGTTAAGCCAGTACTACGTTCTGAGCCTGGGGACCTTTCTGTCCCTTTACAACGGTGAACTCTACGCGCTGACCTTCTTCCAGAGTGCGGAAACCGGTCGCCTTGATTTCACTGTAGTGAACGAAAACGTCATCGCCGTTCTCGACCTCAATGAATCCGAAGCCTTTTGTAGAATTGAACCACTTTACAGTGCCAATTTTACGTTCTGCCATTAGGGTGCTACCTCCTGTTTTAAATTGGGTTGTGCAAGTGGTTCAAAATCGCTTTCAGATGGTGATCTTACATTTGACAAGAACTACTGCAACCTTAACTGTATTTTAACTTATTTAAATCTGGCCGTCAACCTTTGCTAAAAAATCGGCCCGAAGAAGACCGGAAAGCGCCCCCTCCCGTTCCGCAGTAAGTATCTTTGAGCGCTGTATTTCTACAGATGGTCAGGATGCGCTCCCCGCTGTCGTAAACCGTAATCGGACCGTCCTGTGAGACGGTAATTGCGAGACAACGGGCCTCGGCGCTCATCTTGGACGCGCTCGAGTGCCTGGCCCCCTTTCCGATGCCGATCTCGGCCTGGGTGTCGGCGCTCGGACGGAGGAGCACCATGCAGCCCCTGAACCTGCCTTCTCCGGAATCGATGATCGTCGCCCCGTCCTGTTTCGCGTAATTGATGATCTCGCTGTCCGTGAGCTTCGATATATCCGTATTGGAAATGGTCGCGTATAGGCTTTTCCCACATTGTGTCGAATCTCTTACTCCCGTGCAGGTCCTAATCGGAAGTGCAATTCGCAAGGAAATCGGGCAGGCTTTGCTGTATTCCAGGCAGGTCCGACCAGCACTTCTGATCAGGCGTACACTGGAGCATATATGCCCAGTGCGTGACATGGCTCGAGGCAGGCCCCGAAGCCATCTGCATATTGAACGTCCACCCGTTCCCCCTGAGCACCATTCTCCCGATCCCGGTCGTCAGCACGGGGGAGCCTATGGGCGGGTCGGTGAGTGAATTGAACGTAATATAAACATCGCCGCTCGGGGTTACCGATCCTATCAAATACTGACACTGAACGGGATTGACTCCCAGCTGGGCGACTAGCGTTCCGGAGATATAGCCGTTGGCGTAATGGTCTATGTGCCATACGGTCTGATCGATGATCGGAGTATAGTTCTTCGGATCCGAGGTGTCCCATTCAACGGCGGGCAGGCCCCCTTTGGGTACGTACCAGTAGGTCCCCTCGCCTTCTCCGAGCCATCTCCATCTCCGGGGCTTGACCTCCGGGGACAACTCTATGCTGGTTAAATCCACCTCCGTTTCGTTTGACTCGCACTCCTCGGGGCGGATTCTGACGGTGCCGCTCCTGTCATTGGAGCAAAGGACATCGGCTCTCGAGGCCCCGGTCCCCGGATAGATGAGGATTAAACTCAAAAGAAATAACACGGGTGCAAAGCGAAGTATATCCATTGATACCTCCACGCTCCTCTCGGGAGCGGCATATTTTTATTCAATACGAATTCTACGGCCTATTTGACCGAGCGGGTAAGTTTCCGGAATAAAGAAGACTAGAAGTCACAGTCATTAAAGTTATCTTCCTCTCATACTTACAAATATCCGGTATGGATTCGAAACTTTGACGGGTTGGGGGTAAGCTTTTATCCGTCGTTCAACGTCCGGTAGGGAAATGAGGACACTATCGTCCCTAACACGCTTACGTGTAACGAGAAAAAGACCCGCCATGACCAGAAATCTCATACCCATCCTCATATGCATAGCGGCCGCTGTCAGCGGCTGCGCCGCGAAGACTGCCGTTCAAAGCGACCCGCCCGAAGAGGAGCAGTTCACATTCAGCTGGACGTATTCCGGGAGCGGCTCCATGAAACCGAGAGGGGGCGTGACTACGGGCGCACCCGTAACCCTCGACAAGTCACCCAACCCCGGCTCGATCGCCATTCAGGAACCGGGAATTACGAAGTTTGAGCGTGACAGACGCGCTATCCTGTCGATGGCCGGAACTTACAGGGTCACTTTCAATTTCATCGAAACCATACCGCTCCGTGACGGATACAAAGTCGACCGCCCCTATCAGTCCTGGGCTACGGAATACATAAAGGTGATCGAGGACAGGGGGGACTTTATAAGCCTCCAGCATATACTCGTCATGTATTTCCTCGACGGGGAGGGGAAAGTGGAGGGCCCGGCGGTCACCAAGCACTGGCGTCAGGACTGGACTTACGAGGACGTCGAGATACTCGAATACCGGGGCAATAACACATGGCGGACGGTTCGGACCCCCGCGGGCGAGGCCGCGGGAAAGTGGTCCCAGGCCGTGTATCAGGTGGACGATTCGCCCAGGTACGAAGCGCTCGGAGAATGGGTTTACGACGGCAATTATGCGGCCTGGACGAGTGCCGTCACGTGGCGCCCGCTCCCGAGGCGGGAATTCAGCGTCAGGGACGATTACAACGTGCTCTCGGGAGTGAACAGAATCACGGTCACCCCCACGGGCTGGGTACACGAGCAGGACAACCTCAAAATGGTCGTGGACGAGAACGGCAAGGAGCTCGGGAGCGACCCCTACCTAGCGAAGGAGATCGGACTCGACAGGTACGAGAGGTTATCGGATTTTAACGACGCCTTGGCCAGGGAATACTGGGAGCGGACGGCTCCGTTCTGGGCGGACGTGAGAGAGGTTTGGGAAGACGCGATAAATGCGAACCCGGCCCTCAGATTGAATAGTGAGTATCAGGGTAGAAAGCTCTACGAGTACCTCTTCGACTACTCGGACAGACTGGCCGAGGGCGGCGCGTACGACGGTAAAGAGGGAAAGGAATACGTGACGGCGGTCATCGGCGGCTTTATTATCGAACCAGGCAATGCGCATGACAAAACCGTCTATTGACTATATCTGCAGCAGGGTTTCGGGTACAGTTAATTTATACCCGGGAAACTATTGACATTATCCATTGGCTTGGGGTAGTTAAAAGCTATACGGCTGAGTGGAGCGGCTTAGGCGTTATTAAATCCGTTCAGAGAAAACGAACTTGTTAAAAGACCTGAAAACCTTCTTTTACAGAAAGAAAAGCTCCTCGCCCCCAACCGAGGAGATGCAGTTCATCGAGGGCCCTCACTCGAGGCTCCGGGAGCTCTGGTTTCTCTTCCGTGTGATGCGGGAATTCGTGAGGGGTTTCAGGATACTCCATTTCGTCGGCCCCGCTGTAACGGTATTCGGTTCGGCGAGAACGAAGGAGACGAACCCCAAGTACGAGCTCGCGAGGAAGATGGGGTACGAGCTCGCGAACATGGGCTTCGCAGTAATCACCGGGGGCGGCCCCGGAATCATGGAGCCGCCAACAGAGGGGCAAAGGAAGCGGGCGGAACATCAATCGGCTGCAACATCAAGCTCCCGATGGAGCAGAAACCGAACCCGTATCTGGACATAATGATCACGTTCAAATACTTCTTCGTACGGAAGCTCATGCTGCTGAAATACTCTTATGCGTTTGTCGTGCTGCCGGGCGGGGCAGGCACAATGGACGAGCTGTTCGAGACCCTTACCCTGATCCAGACAAAGAAGATCTACAACTTTCCGATAATCCTGCTGGGCAGGGATTACTTCAAGCCGCTCATGGATTTTCTCGATCTGATGGTCATAGAACAGACGATCGACGAGAATGACCTCGGTTTCCTCGTGTTCACGGATTCGGTCGAGGAAGCCGTCGCATACATACATAAGAACATCGTCGACAAGTTCGGGATAAAATTGAAAAAGGTCCCGAAGCCTTCGAAGATACTTCTGGAAAAGAGAGTATAACACCCGCCCCGCCGTTCCACCCATCGTCAATAAATGAAAAGCTCCGGATAACCGTACCCTAAATCCATCACCGCCGTCCCTTCGTCTAACTTGGCAACTTCAGAATCAAGGAGAGCCGAGTCATGAAAGCGATAGCAGTCATTCCGGGCAAGCCGGGCAGCGTACACCTTGCGGAGCTCCCGAAGCCGAACATAAACGAAATACCGGACGGCCGCGGAGTGCTCGTGAGGGTGCTCCGCGTAGGTGTGGACGGTACGGATAAGGAAATAAACGCCGCCGAGTACGGGGCCTCGCCCACGGGATACGATTTTCTGGTCATAGGGCACGAGAGCTTCGGCATCGTCGAGGAAGTAGGGAAGAATGTAACGGAGCTCGCCCCCGGCGATTACGTCACTGCCACCGTAAGGCGGCCCGGCGGGAGCATCTACGATAAAATAGGCAAATACGATACGACGACAGACGACAACTACTTTGAGCATGGAATAAACCTCCTCCACGGCTTCCTGACCGAATATTACGTAGAGGACCCCGAATACCTGGTGAAAGTCCCGAGGGGCCTTAAGGAATACGGAGTGCTCCTCGAGCCCGCGAGCGTAATAGAGAAAGGCATAGCCCAGGCTTACGAGATACAGAGACGCCTCCGCGTATGGCACCCGAAGCGCGCGGCGGTGCTCGGAGCCGGAACGATCGGGCTCCTGGCCGCGATGGCCCTCAGGCTGAGAGGCATGCAGGTGCATGTATTCGGCAGGACCAAAGCCCCATACCTGAACTCCGACCTGATCGAACAGATCGGGGCGCACTACCACACGACTGATGAAATAAACATCATGCAGGGGGCGGAGAAGCACGGTCCTTTCGACATAATCTTCGAGGCTACGGGGTTCTCCCCGATCGTGTTCGAGGCGATGAACTGCCTCGGCAAGAACGGCGTCCTCGTGCTCTCGAGCGTTACGGGAGGGGACCGGAAGGTCGAGGTGCCCTGCGACATGATAAACCTCGGATTCGTCCTCGGGAACAAGGTAGTCGTCGGAACGGTCAACGCGAACCGTGAGTACTTCGAGATGGGCGTGAAAGACCTCTCACACGCGGAGCACGAATGGCCGGGTTGGATTTCCAATTTCCTCACTCACCCCGTCAAAGGACTAGAGAACTATAAAGAGCTCATGAACACCCTCACAAACGCAAAGGGCGCGATTAAAGTCTTCTGCGAAGTGGCCCCGATAAATTGAAAGCCTGTTCTCAATACCATGATGACGATACTGAAAAAACACTGGCCTGAATATCTGATGGAGGGAGCCGGGCTCGGGTTCTTCATGATATCGGCCTGCCTTTTCGTGGCGGTACTCGAGCACCCCTCTTCTCCGGCCCACATTGCGATATCCGATCCGATGACGAGAAGGGCGCTAATGGGCATCGCGATGGGGCTGACCGCAATATCCATCATATATTCCCCCTGGGGCAAGCAGTCGGGCGCGCATATCAACCCGTCCGTAACCCTCACATTCCTGAGGCTGGGGAAAGTCAGAGCCGTGGACGCGGCATTTTACGTCATAGCCCAGTTCGCGGGAGCAGCAGCCGGCGTGCTTGCCGCCCATATTTTAATCGGCAAGCTCGCTTCACACCCTCGCGTGAACTACGCCGCCACATTCCCGGGAATGGAAGGCGTGATAATCGCTTTCATAGCAGAGGCGGTCATATCGTTCATATTGATGACGGTCGTGCTCAATGTTTCGAACACCCCGAGGATTGCCAGATATACGGGAATATTCGCAGGGCTCCTCATAGCGGCGTACATAACTTTTGAAGCCCCGATCTCCGGCATGAGCATGAACCCCGCGCGCTCCCTGGGGTCGAGCCTCTTCGCGAATAATCATGCCGGGCTATGGATCTACTTCACGGCCCCTCTTTTCGGAATGCTGCTTGCCGCGGAAGCGTACGTCCGTGTAAAGGGGACGGCCGCGGTGTCATGCGCGAAGCTGCACCACCAGAACGACAAGCGGTGCATACACTGCAGGCACCCGGGGGCGGTAAGGACTGAGAATATACACGCTATTAATGAAAAAGTAATGATTTGAGCCGTGAGAGTTACGAATATAAAAAAAGGAGGTAGTACAATGTTTAAGTCTTTCGAGTCAAATAGGATTAAATCAGCCGTTGTTTCAGTGATGATAGTCCTCGCGGCGTTATTCGGAGCTGCGGGCAGCTATGCCGCAGATTCTATGACTTCGCAGCCTTTCACAGGCGCGAAGGTAAACGGCGGGAACGTCACCCTCACAAAAGACGGGGGCAAAACCGTTCTTACCCTGTCAGACGATTTCGTAGTCCCCGGGACCCCCGACCCCCACTGGCAGGTCGTGGATTCGAAAGGGAACGTTTATCTGCTGGAGCGGCTGCCTATAAAGGGCGGCAAGATAAATACGTCGATTACGCTGCCGTCATACATTCCGGACGTAGTAAAGGTCCAGATCTGGTGCGCGTTCGCGGAGAGTCTGCTCGGCGAGGCTCCGTTCGCAGCGCCCATCAACTAGAGAGGTGAATCGAACCATACGGCGGTCGGCCGTTCAGAATCGAAATAAAAAACCAGGAGGGATTAATAATGAAAATTATCGAAATGGTGTTTGCAATCCTACTCGTTACGTCCGCAGTATCGGCGGGCGCACAGGTAGCGGATAAGAAGTCGCTTACTCTCGAAGGCGCGAATACCGTGATCGCGGCGGCAATGGCCGAAGCCGGAAAGCTTAACGCCCCCGGCGGTGTTATAGCGGTCGTGGATGAAGGCGGGACCCTCATGGCTCTCGAGCGTATCGACGGGACATTCGCGGCCGGAGCGAATATATCCATCGGCAAGGCGAAAACGGCTGCGCTCTTTAAGAAACCGACCAAATTTTTTGAGGACGTGATAAAGAACGGGCGCACGAGCATGGTCGCGCTGGAGGACTTCACCCCGCTCCAGGGCGGCGTGCCGATAACCATCGACGGAGAGATTGTCGGGGCCGTGGGAGTCAGCGGCGCGGCGAGTGCCAAACAGGACGAAGAGCTCGCGATCGCAGGCGCGAACGCTTTAATGAACGGGTCATCCGCGGAGATGGGTGCCGATCCCGTCGCATACTTTGAAAGCGGCGAGGTCCGGGAGGCATTCGCAAAAGGCATGCCGCTCACCGAGGTCGCAGGCTACAAAGTGCACGCGAGCCGCAGGACGGAGCCGGGTGCCGCCGAGGTCCACACGAAAGACACCGACATCGTCTACGTCCTCGAAGGGTCGGCGACGCTCGTCACTGGCGGCACTGTAGTTGAAGGGAAGACGACTGCCCCCGGCGAGATACGCGGAAATGAGATTGCAGGCGGCGAGCCGCGAGAGATCAAGCCGGGCGACGTGATAATCATACCGGCCGGGGTCCCTCACTGGTTTAAGGACGTGAAAGGCCCGGTCCTCTACTACGTAGTCAAGGTTAGTTAATCCGGAGAAAAACGAAGATGAAAAAAATAATATCCATAATTTTAATTCTGGCGGTGCCGGCCCTGCTCCCGGCTAAAGCGGAGACCCCGGTAAAACCGGTCCTCACGCTTAGCGCCGCAAAGAGAGCGGTCGAGGCCGCAGAGAAAGAGGCCGCGAGGAGGGGCGCGACCGTCGTAATCGCGGTCGTCGACGACGGGGGGCAGCTGATTCTCCTCGAGCGCCTCGACGATACCCAGGTGGCTAGCGTCGAAGTGGGAATAGGAAAGGCCCGCACGGCCGCGATATTCAGGAGGCCGAGCAAGGTGTTCGAGGACCAGATACGGGAGGGCCGCGTCGCGGCGCTCGCGCTGCCGGGCGCGACTCCGCTCCAGGGAGGCATACCCATAATCATAGACGGGAAGGTCGTGGGGGCGATCGGCGTGAGCGGGAATACACCGCAGGAAGACGAAGAGATTGCGATCGCCGGCGCCTCGGCAATCAGCGATAAGACGACGTCGGGAGATATTCAATGAGACTCGAATCCATCATATATACGGCCGTATTCCTGTTATCCATCGTATCGGCGCTCGCCGTCCGCGGCGCTGGGCCCGTTGATATTCCAGGCGGGAAACCTGCAGCCGTCATCGACCTCTCGACCGAGGAAGGTGTGGAGCTCGTAAAAGGGCAGTGGCTCTACAGCGACGTCGAGATAACTGAAGTCGATTTCAAAGGCCCAGGTGTTGACGGTCAGCCCACGGGAAAGCCGGTCAAAACATACGATTACACGCCCAGGGCGGGGGGGTTGGATTTCGACGACTCGGCATGGGAGAAGATAGCGCCCGGTACCCTTAACGAGCGCCGCTCTACGGGAAGGATATGTTTTAACTGGTACCGGATAAGGGTAACGATCCCTGAAAGCGTGGATGGCTTCGCTACAGCCGGGTCAACAGTCGTATTCGAGACCGCGATAGACGACTACGCCGAGGTCTGGGTAAACGGTGAGCTGCCCCGCTACCTGGGTCAGGAGGGCGGCTCCGTTATATCGGGATGGAACGCCCCCAACAGGCTCGTAATAGGGCGCGGCGTGAAACCGGGGGAAACCATTCAGCTCGCTGTTTTCGGTATGAACGGCCCGATATCGAACCCGCCGACTAATTTTATCTGGATGAGGGAGGCGAAGCTCGAGTTCTACGAGGGGAGCGTGACGCCTTTAGCATTGACGCCGTCCGAGGTGAATGTAGAGGTAATAAGGCTCGATCCCGCCATGGACGCGATAGCCGGTCCCAATCCGAAAATATTCAAGCTCGCCGAGGGGTTCAAATTCACCGAAGGCCCCGTTTGGGTAAACGACGGGGAATACCTTCTCTTCAGCGATCCCAACAGCAATATTATCTATAAATACTCGAAGGACGGAGAGCTCTCTGTATTCCGTCAACCGAGCGGATATTCCGGATCTGACATAGCCGATTATAAACAGCCCGGATCGAACGGCCTCGCCCTCGATAAGGAAGGCAGGCTCACCATAGACGAGCACGGAAATCACCGGGTTTCGAGAATAGAAAAGGACGGCACGGTCACAGTGCTTGCCGACAGCTACGAGGGCAAGAGGCTCAACAGTCCTAACGACCTCGTTTACAAATCAGACGGCTCGGTATATTTCACGGACCCGCCCTTCGGATTGCCGATGTTCGAGAAGGACCCTCGTAAAGAGATACCGTGGAGCGGCGTATACCGAATCTCTCCCGGCGGTGAAGTCGTCTTATTGAATAAGGATTTAAAGGGCCCGAACGGAATAGCATTTTCGCCCGATGAAAAGTACCTCTACGTCGGCAACTGGGACCCCGGGAACAAGGTCGTGATGAGATATGAGGTTATGGAAGACGGCTCGCTTTCGACAGGGGAAAGGTTCTTCGACATGACCGGCGCGCCCGGAGAAGACGCGATAGACGGCATAAAGGTCGATTCCGATGGAAACCTGTATGTCTCGGGCCCGGGCGGGCTCTGGGTGATTTCAGCCGAAGGAAAGCACATAGGGACGATCGTCGCCCCGAAACACATACATAACATGGCCTGGGGAGGGGGGGATGGAAAAACGCTATTTCTCTGCGCGCAGAGCGGACTCTATATGATGCGACTCGGTATACAGGGAGCAAAAGTGCATTATAATTAGAAAAAATTTAAGTATTTAAATTTCAAGGATACCCACATGAAATCACGGTTCAGGGCAACTCGAAAATCCAATCATCACGGCGGCAAAGTCGTTTCCGAAGATCATAGATGGGGCATAATTTTAGCAGGAGGCGACGGCACGCGGCTCCGCTCGCTGACCAGAATAATATCGGGAGACGAGAGACCCAAGCAATTCTGCCCTATCCTTGGGGACGAGTCGCTTCTCGAGAGGACGCTGAAGCGCGTCGAGATGGGGATTCACCGGAACAACATACTCCTGTCTGTAACACGGACCCACGAAAGGTTTTACGACTACCTCTTCGATAAATTCGACCGGAGCCGGTTCGTTGACCAACCCGCAAACCTCGGCACCGCGCCCGCGATCCTGTACAGCCTGCTCCGGATTGCCGGGGTCGACCCGGATGCGTCCGTAACGTTCTTCCCGTCCGACCATTACCTGTCGGACGACGGTATCTTCATGAAGCAGGTAGAAACCGCTTTTGAAGGCGTCGAGCGGCAGCCGGGAATGATCGCTCTCCTCGGAATTACGCCGGGCTCGGCAGAAACGGAATACGGATGGATCGAGCCTTATACCCAAGCCGACGACGGAATCCGGGGCCCTCTCATGCGGGTCAAACGCTTCTGGGAAAAGCCCGGCAAATCCAGGGCGGCCGAGCTCCTCAATAAAGGCTCCCTCTGGAACAGCTTCGTCATGACGGGAAAGGTATCCTCATTTCTGGGACTGATCGGCAGATCCGTCCCGAGTCTCTATCGCGACTTCATAAGAGTGTCCGGCATGATGGGCACCCCTCAAGAGAGTGACGCTATAGATTACGTATATGAAAGACTAACTCCTGCGAACTTCTCCCATAGGGTCCTCGAAGTATCCACCCGGAACCTACTGACACTCGCCGTAAAAGATGTCGAGTGGAGCGACCTCGGCGAGCCCGGACGCGTGCTTTCTACAATCGAGAATTCAGGGATTAAGACCGAATGGAGCCTCAAGAAAGGGAACCTCGCCTTTAAGATCGCGTAGTACGCAATATTACAAATCTGTTATCAAATGAAATCTTTCTTACAAAGGAAGGATACACATGAACACCCGCGTCAAACCGTTTGAGTTAGGCAAGAACAGAATAGAAGCGCTCAGCGACGGCATTTTCGCGATCGTCATGACGCTCCTTGTTTTGGAGCTCAGGGTCTCGGACCTCCCGCAGCATGCATCGAACGTGGAGCTCGCCCCGGCATTGCTCGAAATGTGGCCCGAGTTCCTATCATACGCCGTGAGCTTCGTTGCCCTGGGCATCTACTGGGTAGCTCACCACTACATGTATCACGCTATCAAGCACGCCGACCGCAGGCTCCTATGGCTCAACATACTTTTCTTTATGTTCGTGTCCCTGCTTCCATACTCGGCGAGCCTGATTAATTCCTTCGGCGAGACGCAGATAGCCCCGCTGTTTTTCGGCGCAAACCTCACTCTCATAGGGTGGACGCTCTATTTCCAGTGGGTCTATGCGAGCTCCAATCCCGATCTCATCCCGGATTTCGTAACACGGGAGTATTCGGACTCCGTCCGGTTCAGGTTCCTGATAATCCCGGTAATCGCGACAATTACAATGCTCGTCTGTTTCTGGAGCGTCGAGATACTCCTTATAGTCTATGCTCTGCTTCTCCCTTTTTATACTCTCCCCGGAAGGCTTGCTCCGAAAACCGTATCTGAAAAAATATAACTCACATGAATTCGCAAATTCATCGTACAAACAGGAGATCCAAATGCGCCCGTTTCCCGTATAGATAGGTTAGGATATATAAACCAACGTGGAGAGGGTAATGAAATGATTAAAATGACGTTATTAGCAGCAGCAGTCATAGTCGCGGTATTCGCCGCGTTGAACTGGCTCGACATTGACAGGACGATGCGCGCAGACGACACCCGGGTCGGGACTGGGAGCGCTATAGCGGCCAGCGGTACCGACGATAAAACGAGTACCCAGGGAAATGCCGGTGACGGCTTCGTAAAGCCGTCGAAAGCGGATTTAAAGAAGAAGCTCACTCCGATTCAGTATCGGGTCACACAGAAAAACGGAACGGAAAGACCGTTCAACAATAAATACTGGGACAACCACAAGGACGGAATATACGTGGATATAGTATCGGGCGAGCCGCTCTTCAGCTCGAAGGAGAAGTTCGATTCCGGCACCGGGTGGCCGAGCTTCACCAAGCCGCTCGCAGACGGGAATATCGTCGAGGTCACGGACAAAAGCTTGCTGATGACCAGAATAGAAGTCAGGAGCAAGTATGGAGACTCGCATCTCGGCCACGTATTCGACGACGGCCCCGACCCGGCCGGTTTGAGATACTGCATCAACTCCGCATCGCTCCGCTTCATTCCGAAAGCAGACCTTAAAAAGGAAGGGTACGAAGAATTTCTGGTTATATTCGAATAATCAGACCTCGCCCGGAGAGGTCAGGATTGAAAATCCCCACAAGGCTGCTGCTTATAACCGTGACTTTATTCGCAGCGGCCTTTTAACCTCCACCCGGCCGGACCGGGATTTCAGGTTACTTAGCCCGGACCCTAACGGCGCTAACCGAATTTCCGTTACCAAAATTAATCCGGCACCAACACGATATATAAATCCCTCGTTCAGGTTTGCACGTCTAACATACCAAAACAGAATGAGGACATGAGAGTATCGAGCTTATGCCCTGTTCAATTCATCAACGGAGGCTTCACCGAAATGAGAAATGTTTTGATAGCAGCGGGGATAATAGTAATCATCATTGCCTGGTACCTGTTCAGGCCCGAAAAGCTGTTTATAAACGAGAGCGTGAACGAAGAACTAGAGACCGCCTCGACGGATCGGAGCGATTCACCCAGGCTCATAACGGAAGGCACCTTCCACGGGGTCGCTCACGAGACCAGGGGGACGGCTTCGATATATGAGCTCCCGGACGGAAAGCGCGTGCTGCGCCTGACGGGTTTCGAAACATCGAACGGCCCCGACGTGCGCGTCTTCCTCGGCGCCGCCCGGGACGCGAACGACAACGACACCGTGACCGACGCAGGCTACGTAGAGCTGGGAGCGCTTAAAGGCAATATCGGCGATCAGAACTACGAAATACCGACCGGTATAACCATCGCAGACTACCACTCGGTCACAATCTGGTGCAAGCGCTTCGGCGTGAACTTCGGCACCGCGCCGCTTACCGCATCCAACTAACGAGGATACGACAATGTCATCAGGCAGCCATTACGACGTAATCATAATAGGCACAGGGGCGGGCGGCGGCACTCTGGCCCACGCGCTCGCTCCCTCGGGCAAAAAGGTACTGCTCCTCGAGCGCGGTGATTACGTGCCGCGCGAGAAAGACAACTGGGACACGCGCGCCGTAAACGTCCGGGGTAAATACCAGACGAAGGAAATCTGGCGCGACAAGGACGGAAAGCCGCTCCACCCGCATACGAACTATTACGTAGGCGGAAATACGAAGTTCTACGGCGCGGCGCTCTTTCGTTTGAGGCAGGAGGATTTCGGAGAGCTCAGGCATAAGGACGGAATATCGCCCGCGTGGCCCATCCCATACGATGAGCTCGAGCCTTACTATACGAAAGCCGAGGAGCTCTACCACGTGCACGGAAAACGCGGGGAAGACCCGACGGATCCCCCGGCGGGCGCGCCCTACCCACACCCTCCCGTGTCCCATGAGCCGAGGATGCAGGAGCTTCACGATGACCTCGAAAAGAGCGGACTCAGGCCGTTCCACGTACCCATAGGCATCATGCTCGACGAGAGCAGCCCGAGGAAGAGCCCCTGCATAAGGTGCAGCACCTGCGACGGCCACCCGTGCCTCGTAAACGCGAAATCAGACGCTCAGGTGCTGTGTGTCGACCCGGCGCTCGAACATGAAAACGTGACGCTCCTTACGAATTCCTACGTATCCCGCCTCGAAACGAATCCCTCCGGACGCGAGGTTGCGAAGGTGATCGTCGAGCGGGACGGGAGCGCGGAGGAATTCACCGCGGGCATCGTAGTCGTATCGTGCGGCGCCATAAATTCGGCGGCGCTCCTTCTCAGGTCCGCGAACGACAGGCACCCGCACGGGCTCGCCAACAGCTCGGGCGTAGTCGGAAGGCACTACATGGGGCACGTGAATTCGATAGTCATGGCCCTGTCCAAAAAGCCGAACCCGACGATATTTCAGAAGACGCTTGCCCTGAACGACTATTATTTCGGCTCCGGGGATTACGACTTCCCCATGGGCCACATCTCTTTCGTCGGGAAGCTCGACGCGGCGACACTGTCCGCAGGAGCCCCGGCAGTCGTCCCCGGAATGACCCTCGACATTATGGCGAAACACTCGCTCGATTTCTGGATCACGTCGGAGGACTTGCCGGACCCGAACAACAGGGTTACGCTCGACTCGAAAGGGGACATCGTGCTCTCGTACACACCCAACAACCAGGAATCGCACAAACGTCTCATCGCCAGGCTCAAGGGCCTCATGAACGCGATCGGGTGCCACGAGGAGCACCTTATTCCGCGGAACCTCTTCATAGGGCAGCAGATACCGCTCGCCGGCGTCGCTCATCAGAACGGAACTATACGCTTCGGCAGCGACCCCGCCACATCCGCCCTCGATGAGAGCTGCAGGGCACACGACGTCGACAACCTCTACGTCGTGGACGCGAGCTTCTTTCCCTCATGCGGCGCAGTCAACCCCGCCCTCACAATAATCGCGAACGCGCTCCGCGTGGGAGACCGGATACTCGAGAGACTCGGGTGATATCCCGGGTATGAATATTATATAGAAACAAATAAGCACGCAGCCGGGAGCAAGATGAAAGAAATGCACGCGAAACTCTGCAGGTACTGCCTGACCTTCCTGATTTTACTATCCGTATGTATCGCGGGCGGGGCGGCCGGTTCCGCCGAAAATAAAGCCCCGGTACAGGCGGTCGACGCTGTAGGAATGACCGTATCGGATATGGACAGGTCCGTCGATTTCTATTCGAAGGTGCTCGACTTCCGGAAGATATCGGACGCCGAAGTTCTCGGAGACAGTTACGAGCGCCTTCAGGGGATATTCGGACTCAGGATGAGGGTCGTGCGCATGCAGCTCGGTGATGAGACGATAGAGCTGACCGAGTATTTGACCCCGAAAGGGAAACCATTCCCGGACGATACGAGGAGCAACGACCTCTGGTTCCAGCACATAGCTATAGTCGTGAGCGACATGGATAAGGCCTTCGAGCGTCTGCGGACGAATAAAGTCAGGTACGCCTCAACAGCGCCTCAAACAATCCCCGCCTGGAATAAAGGGGCAGCCGGGATAAGAGCCTTTTACTTCAGGGACCCTGACGGCCACTTCCTCGAAATAATTTATTTTCCCCCCGGAAAGGGGAATTCCAAATGGCAGGGTAATGATGATAAACTATTTTTGGGCATAGACCATACCGCGATAGTGGTCGAAGATACGGAGGAGAGCCTCGAGTTCTACAGGGACGAGCTGGGTATGAAGGTAGCGGGGGAAAGCGTGAATTACGGGACCGAGCAGGAGCACTTAAATAACGTCTTCGGCGCCGTGCTCCGCATAACGTCGTTAAAGTCCCCGGAAGGGCCCGGCATAGAGTTCCTCGAATACCTGGCGCCCGGTGACGGACGCCCTTCGCCCGCTGACGAAAAGGCGAACGATATAATACACTGGCAGACTACCCTCGAGACTGACGATTCGGGCGGGCTTGCGGAGTCATTAAGAAACGAGGGGTATACGGTAATATCGGCGAGACCCGTCGATGTTCCCGACGGAGAGCTCGGTTTTACAAAGGGATTCCTCGTGAGGGACCCCGACGGGCACGTAATGCGGGTCATAGAAAAATAATTTCGATACAAGGAGCAGGAGATGGAATCAGGGAGACCGATATTTATACCCGTGATACTGGGAACGACGAGAAAGGGGCGTATGAGCGAGCACGTGGCTAATTTCATGGCGCGCGAGATCGCCAAACAGGAGAACGTCGAGACGGAGGTCGTCGATTTGCGGAATATCCCCTTCCCTACCGACGACGCGGGCGAGCATATTAAAGACGCAGGTTTCTCGGAGACCGTGATGAAGGCGGATGCTTTAGTCATTGTCGCCCCGGAATACAACCACGGCTATCCGGGATTTCTGAAACACGCTCTGGACACGAACCTCAAGGAATATATACATAAAGCCGTCGGCATATGCGGCGTCTCGGCGGGCTCTTTCGGCGGCACGAGGGTGATCGAGAACCTACTTCCCGTGGTGAGGGAGCTCGGACTCGTCGCCATTTTCTGGGACGTCAATTTCCCGGTCGTGCAGAATGCATTTGACGGGACAGGGAAGCTCCTCGACGAGGCGTACGTGAAACGCGCGGAAAAATTCATAAAAGAGCTCGTATGGATGGCGAAGGTGCTGAGGTACGGTCGCGATAACGTAGAAATTTAAGAAATCCGCCGACCGGCGATAAATAAAGGCAGGAGGCCGTATGAAGAAGAAAAAATTAAATTGTTCCAAGTGCGGGGCCGAGATGATTAACCATGCGGAGAAGGTGAGCTATGAGGAATCCGCAGGGGGCTATAAACCCGATCCGGTATTCGGAGGAGTTATGGAGGATATATACACATGTCCCGGCTGCGGCAACGTCGAGTCGAGAGCGGCCGGTTAAGCCGGCATGGTTCACAGAATAACGATAAGTCACTCACGGATAAAAGTCTGAATCAGCGTCAACAATATAGGCGGCATCATGAGCACTCTTAAAATCACGCTTTACCCGGTAGACTTCGAATCCCCATTCAGCCTCGGCGACTGCGTCATGTCGATAGCCATTCTCGCTGAAGAAACGGGGCTCGAATACAGGCTCAACTCGTCGGGCGCTTCGGTCGAGGGAAGCAAATCGGATCTTCTAACATTTCTGAAACGTCTAAAAAACGAGACCTTCGGGAGCTTAACGGACAAGGTCGTGATGATCGTATCGTTTCCGGAAGAGGATGAAGCTGCCCGGCGTGAACGCGGATCGGCCCTGATATATAAACGGTCCGAACCCCGGCTTATCCGTACTCTCGAGGAGACTGTACTCGACATGATCGGATAGCGGGAAATTTACGATTCCTGCAGTCATAACAATAAGGAGCGAGATAATGACAAAAGAAGAAATGAAGCTGGAAGAGGACAGAAACAAACAAAAGCACTGGAGAAGGTGGGGCCCATACCTGAGCGAAAGACAGTGGGGGACGGTAAGGGAGGACTACAGCCCCTACGGAGCCGCGTGGGATTATTTCTCGCACGAGCACGCCCGCTCGAGGGCATACAGGTGGGGAGAGGACGGTATCGGGGGGATATCGGACAACCACCAGAGGCTTTGCCTGGCTCTTGCACTCTGGAACGGCAAGGACGGCATCCTGAAAGAGAGATTATTCGGACTTACAGGCGGCGAAGGAAACCACGGGGAAGACGTAAAGGAATACTATTATTACCTCGACAATACGCCCACTCATTCGTATATGAAATATCTATACAAGTATCCCCAGGAGGCGTTCCCTTACTCGAAGATCGTCGACGAAAATAAAAGTAGAGGCAAACACGATCTCGAATACGAGCTTATCGATACGGGGGTATTCGACGATAACCGTTATTTCGATGTCTTCGTCGAATATTCGAAGGCCTCGAGCGACGATGTGCTCATAAAGATAACTGTCGTCAACAGGGGCCCCGAAACCGCCTCTCTCCATCTTCTTCCGACACTCTGGTTCCGGAACACGTGGTCCTGGAACGGAGGGGCGAAGCCCTCTCTACGCAAGACCGGGTCCGATAAGGCTCAGAATCGCGTAGAGGCCGATCATCCTACCCTGGGAAACAGATGGCTGTATATAGAAAACCCTGACGAGCTGCTCTTCACCGAAAACGAAACCAATACCGAGAAGCTCTTTGGAATCAAAAACGCCTCGCCTTACGTCAAGGACGGCATCAACGACTATATAGTGCACGGGAAAAAAGAAGCGGTTAACCCGGCCGGGACAGGCACGAAAATGTCCGCTCACTACGCTCTCGAGATTCCAGGGGGAGGGACGAAAATAATCAGGCTCCGCCTCTCCGATTCGAATAAGCTAAAGTCTCCCTTCGGCCCGGAGTTTGAAAAGGTATTCGGAGACCGCAGGCAGGAGGCGGACGAATTCTACGAGCGTATCAACCCTTTCGACTCCGGTAAAGAGATGAAAGACGTGCAGAGACAGGCGTTCGCAGGGATGCTGTGGACGAAGCAGTTCTATTACTACGTCATAGAGGACTGGCTCATGGGAGACCCGAAACACCCGTCCCCTCCAAACGAACGGAAGAACGGCAGGAACCGCGAATGGACTCACCTCTATAACGACGACATCCTCTCGATGCCCGACAAATGGGAATACCCGTGGTTCGCGGCCTGGGACCTGGCGTTCCATACGATACCTCTCGCGATTATCGACCCCGGATTCGCCAAGCGCCAGCTCACCCTGCTCACGAGGGAATGGTACATGCACCCGAACGGACAGATACCCGCATACGAATGGGCGTTCGGCGACGTGAACCCGCCTGTGCATGCCTGGGCGGCGTGGAGGGTCTATAACATAGAAAAGAAAATGTACGGCAGAAAGGACATCCGCTTCCTAGAGAGCGTATTCCAGAAGCTCCTCCTCAACTTCACCTGGTGGGTGAACAGGAAGGACAGGGAAGGGAGGAACGTATTCGAAGGGGGCTTCCTCGGGCTCGACAATATAGGGGTCTTCGACAGGAGCGCTCAGCTCCCGACGGGGGGCATATCGAACAGGCCGACGGTACGAGCTGGATGGGCATGTACTGCCTGAACATGCTCGCCATCGCGCTCGAGCTTGCGAAAGAGAACCCCAGCTACGAGGACATAGCGAGTAAATTCTATGAGCATTTCCTTTATATCGCAAAGGCTATGAACCTGCTGGGCGGTGATATGGACGGCCTCTGGAACGAAGAGGACGGCTTTTACTACGACGTGCTCCACCTTCCCGACGGCAAGCACCTGCCGATGAAAGTACGCTCCATGGTGGGTCTTATACCGTTGTTCGCGATCCAGACGCTCGAGCCCGAGGTGCTCGGCAGCCTGAAGGGGTTCAGCGGGAGGCTCGCATGGTTTATAGAAAACCGTCCTGATTTGAGGGAAAACGTCGCCTGCATGAAAACAACGGGGACGCGCGAAAGAAGGCTCCTCTCGATCGTGGATGAGAACAAGCTCAGGAGGGTGCTGAGCAAGATGCTCGATGAATCCGAGTTTCTCAGCCCCTACGGCATCCGGGCGCTTTCGAGGTATCATAAAGATAATCCCTACAGGTTTAACGTGAACGGGCACGAGCACAGGGTCGATTACGAGCCCGCGGAATCAACGAGCGGCCTCTTCGGCGGACACTCGAACTGGCGCGGCCCGATATGGTTCCCGGTCAATTACCTTATAATAGAAGCACTCCAGAAATTCCACTACTACTTGGGGGACGACTTTAAGGTCGAGTGTCCGACCGGCTCCGGCCGCCTCATGACACTCTGGGAGGTCGCCGGCGAGATATCCCGCAGGCTGACGCGCATCTTCCTCAGGGACGATAAGGGAAGGAGACCCGTATTCGGGGGGACCGAGAAGTTTCAAACGGACCCCGGGTGGAGGGACTGCATACCGTTCCACGAATATTTCCACGGTGACAACGGCGCAGGAGTGGGCGCCAGCCACCAGACGGGCTGGACGGGTCTCGTGGCCAAGCTCATTCAGCAGACATCCGAATATTCACAGACTTCCGGGCAGGGGAACAAAAAAACGGCCGGGCGGTGGGATCACACTTAACCTGTTCATACCCGTCATCCGTAATATAAACTGACATCCGCGAGAGGGAGACTCGGTCATGGCGATTGAATTCGGAAGGGAGATTTGCTGCGAACTCGGAACCTCGGAAAAAAGGGAATGGCTCGTGACGAACGGCATAGGGGGGTTCGCCTCCGGTACGGTCGCGGGTCTGCTTACGCGTAGATATCACGGAGTTCTGATCGCGGCGCTCAAGCCCCCCCTCGGCAGAAACCTTCTCGTAACAAAACTCGACGAGACAGCCTCTTACGAAGGCAGGAATTATCCACTCAGCTCGAACCGGTGGGCAGACGGCACGGTCGATCCGCAGGGTTTTGTAAACATCGAACGGTTTTATCTCGACGGCGCTATACCGGTCTGGGAATTCGCCTGTGCGGACGCCCTCCTCGAAAAACGGATATGGATGGCCCGGGGGAGTAACACTACTTATGTCAGATACGAGTTAAAGCGCGCCTCGCGCCCATTCGTAATGAAGATTAAAGCGTACGTGAACTATAGGGACTACCACGGCTCGACCCATGCGGGGGGCTGGCGAATGAGGGTCGAAAAAACCGGGAATGGTATACGGATAACAGCCTACGACGGCGCCGTGCCTTTTTATATCCTTACGGACAGGGCGGATGCGGAGCCGAAGAACGACTGGTACTACGGCTTTAACCTTGCGCTCGAAGAATACAGGGGGCTCGATCATATAGAAGACCACCTGCATGCGGCGGACCTGACCTGCGCACTCGCGGAAGGGGAGTCTTTCACGATCGTAGCGAGCACTGATAAATCCCCCGACACCGGCGGGGACAAGGCGCTCGGACAGAGAAAGGAATATGAAGAGCAGATCAGCGAACGGTTCAGGAGCAGGCGTAAGAATAACGGTAAGGACATAAATCCCGATATTGACCATCTGTCCCTCGCCGCGGACCAATTCATCGTAAGCAGGCCTTCGGAGCAGGATAAAGACGGAAAAAGCGTCATAGCAGGTTATCACTGGTTCGGGGACTGGGGGAGGGATACGATGATAAGCCTCCCGGGACTGACTATATCCACGGGACGGCCCGGGATCGCGAGGTCGATTATCAAGACCTTTTCAGCCTACGTCGATCAGGGGATGCTCCCCAACCGTTTCCCGGACGCCGGGGAAAAGCCCGAATACAACACGGTCGATGCGACGCTCTGGTACTTCGAGGCGATACGCGCATACTTTGAAGATACGAAGGATAGAGCGTTTCTCGAAGAGATATTCCCGGTTCTCGACGCAATTATCGACTGGCATATTAAGGGAACACGTTACAACATCAAGGCCGACCCGAAAGACGGTCTTCTCTACGCCGGAGAGCCGGGGGTACAGCTCACATGGATGGACGCCAGGGTTGGGGACTGGGTCGTCACGCCGCGTATCGGCAAGCCGGTCGAGGTAAACGCCCTCTGGTACAATGCCCTACGTTCAATGGCGAAATTCGCGGGGTATATCGACAAGCCTTACGATAAGTACGAATCGGCCGCAGACAAAGCCTTGAGCGGCTTTTCGCGCTTCTGGAACGAAAAAGCCGGATATTGCTTCGACGTCGTCGACGGCCCATCCGGGGATGACCCGTCGCTCAGACCGAATCAGCTGTTTGCCGTGTCGCTTCCGGAGAGTCCTCTCCCTTCAAACAGACAGAAGAAAGTCGTCGAGGCCTGCGCGCTCAGTCTCCTTACTTCACACGGTCTCAGGAGCCTATCTCCCGATCACCCCGGCTATATTGGGCATTACGGAGGGGATTCGAGAGCGAGAGACGGGGCTTACCACCAGGGCACGGTTTGGGGCTGGCTCCTGGGGCATTTCGCCCTGGCGCATTTTAGGGTGCACGGGGATACTGAAACAGCCGGAGGCTATTTGACGCCAATGCTCGGGCAGATGCGCTCGCACGGCGTGGGGAGCCTGAGCGAGATATTCGACGGCGACGCTCCGATGACTCCCAGAGGGTGTATCGCGCAGGCGTGGACGGTGGCCGAGCTCATTCGGGCATTGACGGAGATAAAAAGCAAATCCGGGGAGTAATCAAAGTGCGGTGAAGCGGAAATTGAGCGTCACGAACCGCGGCCCGCTCTCGCGGGTTTTTGTATGCCGAGCTTTTTCATGCGGGACCTCAGTGTATTCGGATTGATATTCAGCACCGCGGCCGCTCCCCTCTTGCCCTCTATGACCCAGTCCGACTCCTCCAGCACGCCGATAATGTGAGCGCGCTCAACTTCCTCCAATGTCCTGTTGTCCTCCTCGGCAGAACCGGAGAGCCCGGCGGAATCGCCGAGGACAGTGTCGTCTATGCCGACTTCCCGGGAAGTAGATATCACGACCGCCCTTTCCACGATGTTCTGAAGCTCCCTGATGTTCCCGGGCCAGGGATAAGCGATGAGCCTTTCCACCGTATTATTCGAGAAACCGGTTAAATCCTTGCCCAGCTTTTTTGCAAACTTGGTAAGGAAGAAATTGGCGAGCAGCGGTATGTCGGATTTACGCTCGCGGAGCGGCGGCACGTATATCGGAAAAATATTAAGCCTGTAGAATAGGTCCGACCTGAACGATTTATCCCTAACCGCCTCTTCGAGGTCCCTGTTCGTGGCCGCGATTACCCTTACGTCAACTTTTATGGTTTCGCTGCTCCCTACCCTCTCGAATTCCCCTTCCTGAAGCACCCTGAGGAGCTTCACCTGGACATCCGGCGGAAGCTCCCCTACCTCATCGAGGAATACGGTCCCGCCGTCGGCGAGCTCGAACCTGCCGACCCTCTTTTGCAGCGCTCCGGTAAACGCCCCCTTCTCGTGACCGAAGAGCTCGCTTTCCACGAGTCCCGCCGATATGGCCCCGCAATTGACTTTAACGAGTGTCCTCGATTTTCTGTCGCTCAGGTTATGGATGGCGCGTGCGACTAGCTCCTTTCCGGTCCCGGTCTCCCCGTGAATCAATACGGTCGTCCCCGTGCGGGCGACCTGTTCGACGCTCCTGAGCACTCTTCTAATCCCATCGCACCTTCCGATTATTTCTTCGAAATTATTCTCGGTATTAATTTCCTCGCGCAGATAGACGTTCTCGATCTGGAGCCGGTTCTTGAGCTCTTCGACTTGGGCGAGCGCCATCCGGAGCGACGACTGCGACTCCCTGAGCTCGGCCGTCTGTCTTGCATTGTTCACCGCCGTTTCGATCTGCCTCGATACGATTTCTAGCAGCTTAAGCTCATCCTCGTCAAAAGCGTCCTTATGGAAGGATGTGACGTCCAGGGTCCCGATGACCTCCCCCCTGCTCCTGATAGGAACGCATAGGAAGCTTTTTACCCCCGCCCTCCTGGCGACGCTGGCCGCATCGACTGTATCCAGGTCGGGACAGTAATTCGGCTCCCCTCTCGTTATGGTCTCCCATGTAAATCCCTTAGGACGCGGGATCCGGCTCGTGAACTCCAAATACTTTCCGGGATAACCCCTTTGCGCCTTCAGCACGGCCTCATCCCCTTCTATCAAATATATTCCCGCGCAGTTTACCTTTTCTATATTCTTGCTGAGCGCATCGACCGCGTTCTCGAAGACCTCTTCAGGCTTGAGCGACTGGTGCACGAGCCGTGTGACGTTGCCTATAATCGTTTCGTAACGGTTCTTCTTCGCGAGCACCATGTAGTTTTCCCTGAGTGTATCCTCGGCCCGCTTGCGCTCTATCTCCGCGCCAGCGCGGGCGGCGAATATCTGCAGCACGTTTATGCCCAGGGGCTCATGACCCATCGGCTTATCGTCTATTACGGCAATATGGCCGAGCACATTCTCCCACGTGTCCCGTATCGGTATTCCGAGATAGCTTTGAGCGCTCATATCGACCAGGCCCACATCCTCGGGGAACAGCGACTGCAGCCTGTCGGGATAGACGCATACGTTTCCGGCTATTACGTTTTCGCACGGTGTGCCCTTGAGCTCGAATTCTATGTTCTCGCCGAAACGGTCATCCATCCAGAAAGATAGGGTCCTTACCCGTGTAAACGTGTCGTCCGTACACTGGGCTATGAACGCGTAACGGACCTTCATAGCAGATGCCAGGTGATGGACCAGCGAGTTAAAAAAATTGGAGCCCACGACCGAAGCTGTACCCTGGGCGAGATGGTTAAGTATTTCCAGGTCCTTATCGCTATCATTGATTCTCGAGCGCAAACCTGCAGGGGTTTCCGAGAATGAAATCTCCGCTCTCCTATGCGCCCCTTCCAGCTGTGTGTTATCGCTCATAATATACGAACCCCCCCACTTTATATTTTTACGCCCATGTGCAATTAAATCCCGGACGAAACAAAGAGCATCCGACTGTCAGAGACAATCATTTACAGAAGAAATAATACCACTTTTTATTATCAAAAGCCACGATATTTCATAACAGCCACTATATTTCGTGGATGGATCTGTCTTATTCCACCGACCCGCAAATCCCCAAATAGCATAAATATCTAATAATTTATGATAGATATAAGCACTTTTCGGCAGGAATTCGCGCTTGGCACGGTTATTGCTTTAATTAGTAACATGACCTCGAAAATTACAGAATCAGGAATGTTAGATTGCAGTGATGAAAATATCCCGTTTACAGGAACAAAACCAGGAAAGTGAGGAAAACACAATAAATGCTGAGGATATCGAAAATAGTCCAGGACGAAGAAAATCTTACCTTGAAGCTGGACGGAAAGATCGAAGGCATGTACACGGAGGAGCTGGAACAAGCCTGTAAAGGCCCCCGCGCCGAAGACAAAAAAACTATTACGCTCGATTTCTCGGGGGTGACCTTTATCGACGAAAAAGGGTTGGCAGCGCTCTCTAAGCTGCAGGACGGACGCTTGAATATAGTGAAGTGCTCTCCTTTCATCAGGACTCTGCTAAGCGACCTGATGAACGAAGGGCAGGAATAAAAAATACTACAGGGGGAATTAACACCATGAGTACTGCAAGGGTCAAGAGTTACGAAGACGGTATTAATGTAAATATCAATAAGTCTCCGACGGACCTTTCCGGGAGCTCCGACGAGAGCCTGGTTCAGCTCATTGCGGAATTCAGGAGCGAAGAAGCCCTCGCTTTGATACTCGGCCGCTACAGGGAGAGGATCTACCGTACAGCCCTGAAAGTGACCAACAATCATAACGACGCCGAGGACGTCGTTCAGGAGGTGTCGCTGACGATATACAGAAAGGCGCACAGCTTCCGCACCGATTCCAGATTTTCGACGTGGCTCTACCGCCTCGTCACGAACGAAGCGATATCCAGGTTGAGAAAAATAAAAAGAGAAAGGACCGTCTCGCTCGACGATTTTATGCCGAGGTTCGAGGACGACGGGCACCACGCCGAGAGGCCCGTCGTCGACTGGTCTCAGGAGGTCGAGAAAAAAGTAGCCGGAAAGGAGATACAGTCGATTATCGAAAAGGCGATGCAGCAGCTCTCGCCGATAGACAGGACGGTCGTGGTGCTGAGCGAAATAGAGGAGCTGACCAATCCCGAGATCGGGAAGGTCCTCGGCTTGAGCGTCCTGGCGGTAAAAGGAAGGCTCCACAGGGCGAGAATGTTCCTCCGCGCCAAACTGGCGGTCCAGCTGGGATATCAGGCCGAATAATTCATAGGTTCATTTAAAGGAGACGCGTATATCTGAAGCACCGTTAAAACGAGTTCGAGCCGCGAATTTTCGCAGGTTCTCATAATTTGCGGATCCCATTTAATCCCCGGCACGTCTAATCATTTAAAAAGGTGAAAAATGGCCGGACGATCTAACTCAAAGAACAAACTAAAGACTGTCGAAACTTGCAGGGATGCTACTAATCTGCTGCTGGAGTTTCTGAGCGGGGAGCTCGACCCCGGGACCAATTCGGAGTTCGAAAAGCACCTGGAAATTTGCCCCGACTGTGTAGCGTTTCTGAACACGTATAAGAAGACCGTGGAGCTCACCAGAAGCTTCCTGCAGAAGAAGTAAGCCGGTTTCCCATTTTTGAAATAATTACGCCAGCGGAGTAATTAGATAGATCCCTTTTCCGATATCCGGCGTATAAACATACATAGTTAGAGAAAATCCAATAAGGAGGTATTAAAGATGCAAAGAATAAAAATGTTTGCATTTAGTTTAGTAATAGCAGTAGTTTGCGCGGGTTTCTTCACCTCGGGCTCTTTCGCGGCAGATCCGGGACAGTCGGTTACGGGGACAGTAATCTGCCTTATACCTGATTACAAGAAAGGCACCGTTACACCCGTTATCGCCACGGGGCCTTGCAACACCCTGCCCCCGCACCAGCACATCGTTATGACCAAGGAAGGGACCGTTTATACCCTCCAGGGTCTCCAGGACGGCCTCATGAAGGTATCCTTGATGCCGGAGAGGGAAAACGTCACCATGGCCGGGAAGATCGAAGGCAATAATTACGGCTGGGTCCTCGTTGTAGAATAGAACAAGCAACAAAATAAGGGAGGGAGATGACGAGTCTCCCTCTATTATCCCCCTTACCGGCCCGGCCGGCTTCATACTTATTAAAACAAACCCTGTCTTCCATTCGACAACAGATTCATAGCTTTAAAAATCAGGCCGCGGACAGAACGATGAGACGCGATACTAAATGAACGTTATATGAACCCGGACATTACAGGCTTGTCATCGACAGAGACGTGCACTAAACTCTAATGCTGAACAACTAAATCTCACATCAATACGGAGGCAATTATGCAGCTTGGGATGATTGGACTAGGCCGGATGGGTGCAAATATGGTCAGGCGGCTGCTCAGGGAAGGCCACGAGTGCGTGGTTTTCGACAGGTCGCAGAAGGCGGTCGATGGACTCGTTCAGGAAAAGGCAGTCGGGTCTTCCTCACTTGAGGATTTCACTAAGAAGCTTGAGAAACCCCGCGTGATCTGGATGATGGTCCCGGCGGCGGTCGTCGACGAGATGATCTCGGAGATAGCTCCCTATCTCGAGCAGGGGGACATCCTGATCGACGGGGGCAACTCGTATTACGTGGACGACATAAGGCGGGCAAAGGAGCTCGCTCCGAAAGGGATACATTACGTGGACGTGGGAACGAGCGGCGGCGTTTGGGGACTCGAGCGCGGATACTGCATGATGATCGGGGGGGAAGACGACGTAGTAAAGCACCTGGACCCCGTTTTCGCGACACTCGCGCCGGGGACGGGCGACATCCCACGCACGCCGGGAAGGAACAAGGCCGGCGGCACTTCGGAGCAGGGGTACCTGCACTGCGGCCCTAACGGCGCGGGACACTTCGTGAAGATGGTCCACAACGGCATCGAGTACGGAATAATGGCCGCATACGCCGAGGGGCTTGGCGTTCTCAAGGCCGCGAACATCGGCAAGCAGAAGGGCGAGGTCGACGCCGAAACCACGCCTCTTCGCGACCCCGAGCATTACCAGTACGACCTTAACCTCCCGGACATCGCCGAGGTGTGGAGGCGGGGAAGCGTCATAGCGTCCTGGCTCCTCGACCTGACCGCGACGGCGTTGTTCGAGGACCCGGCACTTTCCAATTTCGCGGGGCGCGTTTCGGACTCGGGCGAGGGACGCTGGACTATCAAGGCCGCAATCGACGAAGCCGTACCCGTACCCGTCCTATCCACGGCGCTTTACGCGCGGTTCAGCTCCCGTGGCGATGCGGAATTCCAGAACAGACTCCTCTCGGCCATGCGCTACGAGTTCGGCGGACACCTGGAAAAATCGGCCAAATGATGCGTTATGCACTAAGACCTCGAACACGGATGCCCTCTGTTTCTATGCCGGAGCGGGCATCCGTCATAAGGGGGGCATAAGATTTACCGTATTCCGGGTTTCATTTTCACCCCCTGTATTCCGCTCGAAAACGAGTACCGGATACGGGACTCTTACCGGTGCGTACCCCGGACGATGAGCCGGTGTCCCCTGTATGTCTTGCCGGAACGAAATAGAGGCGATCGTTTTATGATTGTAAATACGGCGATAAAATTGTCACCCGCTAACATATTATTAACTTATCCCCCGATCCAATGGATTCCTGGCGCCGTTTAAATTAAATTATTAATATGGTTTCGGGAGTCAGCCGATGCTTGCACAGAGACTAAGACACTGGGCCGAGAAAGAGCCCGATAAAATCGCCTTGATTTACAGAAATAAAGAAGGGGCCTGCCTGCGGGTTAGCTTCCGGGAATTATACCGGAGATGCCTCGTCCTGGAATCGAAACTCGCTTCGCTGGGATTTCAGGCGGGAGACCGTATCGCACTTTACGGCGAGAACCCGGTCGACTGGGTTATCTCCTATTTCTCTATCCACTTTTTAGGAGCCGTCATCGTCCCTCTCGACTCACTGTTCGGCGCCCGTGAAATTATCAACTTTCTTAATTTCTCCGAAGCCAGGGCGGTGCTGACGGACCCCTCCCGCTCAGACGAGCTCAAAAAAGAGTTAAGCGGGAAAGGCCCGGGTATAAATGTAATCACGATGGAATCCGTAATAGGCGGGGACGATGACAACGGATTTATCGAGCCCCGCATGCCTCCGCCTGACGGCGTAATGGCCATACTGTTCACGTCCGGCACCACAGGCACCCCGAAGGGGGTCCAGCTGACAAACGGCAATGTTCTCAGCACCGTGGCCGCTATTTTACAAACGGTCGATGTATCGCCAGGTGATAACATACTGAACATCCTTCCGCTCCACCACGGATATTCATCGATCGTCGCGCTGCTATCCCCGCTGTTCGCCGGCGCAACGGTGACGTTCTCGGAATCGATAAAGAGCGGGGACCTGCTGGCTGCGGTCAGAGAAACGGGCGTTACGATACTCCCGGGAGTGCCCAGGCTTTTCGAGCTGCTTTACAACGAAATAGCGAAAAGGACAGAGCGTCTCCCCCTCCCTCAGAGGCTCATATTTAAAAGCCTCTTCAAAATTTCCGAATTCGGCTGGAAGTCGCTCGGCCTGAGACTCGGCAAGATATTCTTCGGACAAATTCACGAGCCCTTCGGCGGACAGTTCAGATTCTTCACCTCGGGCGGCGCAAGACTCGACCCCAGGATTTTCGGCGGCTTCCTCTCGCTGGGCTTCCGCATGGCGGAAGGGTACGGACTTACGGAGACTACTGCCGTATCGACGCTCACTTCTCCGTATAGGCCCGTACCGGGGAGCGCGGGGAAACCCCTTCCGGGAGTGGAAATAAAAATAGAAAACCCGGACTCATACGGTACAGGCGAAGTCTGTATAAAAGGGCCGAATATCACGCCCGGCTACTATAAGAACGAGCCGGCGACGCGGGAGCTCTTGAGAGACGGCTGGCTTTACTCCGGGGACCTGGGGAGGCTCGACCTGGACGGCAACCTCTATATAACCGGCAGGTTAAAAGAGGTCATAGTCCTTCCGTCGGGCAAAAACATCTACCCCGAGGACGTCGAAAATCTTTATAAAGACAGCCCCATCCTGAGGGAGCTCTGCGTGATACCCTTGAAATCCCCTTCCGGGAGCCTGACAGGGCTCCGCATGGTAGTGGTGCCCGAAACGAAAGAGCTTATAGAAAGGGGAATTTTCGACGTCAGCGAGAGGGTGCGCTCCATAATCTCGATGACGGGCTCGAGCCTGCCGTCATACATGCAGATATCGGACGTGGTCGTTTATAACGGAGAGCTGCCGAAAACGAGGCTCGGTAAATTCAAAAGAAAGGAAATCGAGGAAATCGCGGAAGAGCTCAAGAAAGGGGAAGAGCCGTTTCAAAGAATGCTGAGCCCCGATGACATGGAGCTCATGATGAACACCGAATCGGCGTCATTTCTAAAGCGCTTCTCGGTATTGACGGACCTGAACGGACCCTTCCGTCCGGACGACGACCTCACACTCGACCTCGGACTCGATTCCCTCATGCTCGTACAGATTCTGGAGCTGCTGGAAAAGGAGTATGGAGTTTATGTACCCGAAAACGAAATCCCGGAGCTCCGTAAAATTGGAGATATACTCAGGAAGCTGCCGGAATCCCGGCGCGAGACCGCCCCGGAAGTAACAGCGCCGCTTGAGGAGGGAGGAGCCGGGTCCCTCGACGACCTGTTTAATTTGAAAAGGGGCGTGTGCAAGAGAGCTATGATGAGGGCCGTCCAGATCGCGATCAGACTTATTGTATTGATCGCGTTCAGGACCGGGATCAGGCATATCGGCAAGATACCCGCCGATACCCCCGTTTTGATATGCCCCAACCACCAGAGCCTCATCGACCCCATACTCGTATTCGCCCTCCTGCCGGGCGGGATGCTCGACAGGCTCCTGTTCACGGGATTCGGAGAGTATTTCAGCAGGCCGCCTCTGTCCTGGCTGGTCCGCCCGTTCAGGATAATACTGACCGGTACGGCGAGGACCTACGGTGAATCCCTGAGACTCGCATCACAGGGTCTCGGGCGCGGCATGTCCGTATGCATTTTCCCCGAAGGCGTGCGCACCAGCACGGGAAGGGTGATGAACCCCAGAATAGGCGCCGGATTACTGAGCGTCGAGAACGGTGTCCCGATCGTCCCGATATATATAGACGGAGCTTCAAAAACGCTTTCGCCGATTAACCCGGGCTTGAGGTTCCCGGCTGTAACGCTCACCGTGCTCGACCCGATCGAGCCCGCAGGAGGTGATCGGGACAAAAACGACTTATATAGGATTACGGTCGACGGATGGCTGCGCGCCGTGGAAGAATTCGAAGACAGCACGCTTGACTCGCCTCGTATTAAATAGCAGACCCGGGCTAAAGCCATCATGTACGTGATTTCAGATTGATTTACCCCGATTTACCCGGCACAATTACCCGGTCAGGCAAATGGGTCCCTGTCCTTAAGGGTTATAATCCAAGACTAAAATACAGTAATAAGCCCGGGTTCGGCACGAAAAATATTACACGCGGCAGTCCTGCTTATGCCGGGCAACGAATAGACCATTTCGGAACTACAGATATGCAGAATCTGACACAGGACAACATAATGGTCTTCTTCCTGTCCCTCGGCCTCCTGCTCGGGGCAGCGCGAGTCCTTGGAGAGCTCGCTCAGAGGATACACCAGCCTGCCATATTGGGCGAGCTCATGGCAGGCTTGATCCTGGGTCCGACGATCCTCGGCAGCCTGGCTCCTGAAACCAGCGCATTTTTATTCCCTCAGGAAGGCCCTAACGCCGTTGCCCTTAACGCATTCACGACACTTGCCGTAACCCTGCTGATGCTCGTAGCGGGTATGGAGGTCGACCTGTCGACAATATGGAGACAGGGCAGGATCGGTCTCAAGGTCGGTACCGCAGGCATGGTAATTCCGTTTTTACTCGGGTTAGCCGTGGCATTGATTGCTCCCCGGGCCCTTGGCAGCGATATTGATGCCGACCCGATGGTATTCAGTCTCTTTTTCGCGACAGCCTTATCGATTTCAGCGCTTCCGGTGATCGCCAAGACGCTCATGGATCTGGATCTTTACAGGAGCGATTTCGGAATGGTCGTCATCAGCGCCGCTATACTGAACGACCTTATAGGATGGATAATCTTTGCAATTATCCTCGGACTCATAGGGGCGGAATCCGGACATGCGAACAATATCCTGCTCACGATCACGCTTACCCTGGCGTTCGCCGGAGTCACGCTCACTTTGGGACGCTCACTCGTACACAGGACGCTTCCCTTTCTGCAGGCCTATACGCGCTGGCCGGGAGGGGTGCTGAGCTTTGCTCTCGTGCTGGCGCTCCTCGGAGCCGCGTTCACCGAGTGGATTGGAATTCATGCGATATTCGGCGCCTTCATCGTGGGAGTCGCGGTGGGCGATTCCTCGCATCTTCGGGAGCGTACCAGGGTAATTATCGACGAGTTCGTATCATTCATTTTCGCACCCGTATTCTTTGCGAGCATAGGATTGAATGTAAATTTCATAACACACTTCGACCTCGTACCCGTATTGACCGTACTGCTGATAGCATGCGTTTGCAAGCTCGCGGGCGGAGTGCTGGGGGCGAGGTGGGGAGATATGACCAGGCGCGACGCCTGGGCGGTCGGGTTCGCGATGAACGCCAGGGGCGCTATGGAGATAATCCTCGGCTTGCTCGCCCTTCAAGCGGGGATCATACATCCGCGCCTGTTCGTGGCCCTCGTCATCATGGCCATCATTACTTCGATGATAAGCGGCCCCGCGATCAAGCTCATCCTCCGTCCGGGCAAGAAACGGACGCTGCTGGACGCCCTGTCTTCGAGGCTCTTCACGCGCGAGCTCCAGGCCGTCTCGAGCCGTATGGCGATACACGAGCTCACGGCCATGGCGTGCGAAGCGTCCGGTCTCAACGCGAGCGAAGTGGAAGCGGCGGTCTGGGAAAGGGAAGAGACCCTGCCCACCGGAATCGGGAATGGCGTCGCGCTCCCCCACGCCCGTATCGAAGGAATCAGCAAGCCCATCGTCGCTATCGGCGTCTCCGATTCGGGAATCGACTTCGACGCGCCGGACGATAAGCCCGCTCATGTGATATTCCTTATCCTCACCCCCGTCGATGCCCCGGACACGCAGCTCGAAATCACCGCCGAGCTGGCGAAGCTCTTCCGTCAATACGGAATGACGGAGAGGGTGCTTAAGATAAAAAGCTATACCGAGTTCCTGGCACTCGTTAAGAGCTCCACTGTCGAAGCCAACCCCGCCTGACGTTAAACGGCGTCTTTATTCCTAAAGCCGCGGGCATACCGATTCCTAACGGACCATCGGCAAATAACTATAGACGAGAATGAGAAAAAAAGCCGCAACATACAGGTATCTGACTGCCTCCCTCCGTTCACCCGACTGAGATACGCCCATTGCGATGAGAAGCCAGCCGAATCCCTCTACGGTCGCGACCGAGTAGGTTGTAACACAGAATAATATCAGAAACCCATCCCTCAGCCTCGACACGGCTGCCTTCGAGGGAATTAAAAACAAGATCGCGACAGCGCTTTCGATTAGCACCGTCCAGTATGTGAGGATTTCCGAAACGAGATGAAGCTTTGACGGCAGAGACGGTACGTCCAGGCCCCGAGCCGGCAATTCCCCGTCTATATGCTGTTCAACGAAGAGTCTCATGTTTTCCAATTCATATTCCCCCAGACCCGAGACAGACATCGTAAACGCCTCGAACCTCGGATCGGTCAGCATCGCAATACTGAAAAAGCGGCCGTCCATAAAGTCGCCTGACAGGACCCCCTTCCAGATGACGGCGAATGCGAACGCAAGCCCTATCATGAATTTTCCGTTGAAAGCGAGACAGCGGTCGGAATCACGAGAGAATAGCGCGATAGCGACAGCAAGGCACCAGTAGAAGAGAAGATAAGCATGGTTATCGGGGAGCGGCCAGTCGAAAAGCACTCGCAGTCCCGTGAGGAAAGCAAGAGGCAGCCAGATGAACTTGCTCCTGAGTTGTCCCGGAATGAGGAGCCCGAGCGCCGCGAACACAAGGATCAACGGCCTCACGGTCCTGTCCCCGACCGGCCGCAGCACCATGTCGAGGAGGGTGAGTCTCAGGGAGAGGTCCACAACGTTCATCCCGCCTGTCCCTGCATGAAATCCACTCAGCCGTTCGGCTACCCGCTCCTTAATTCCCTTCAAGCGGAACCTCGAGCGACCTGACCAGGGACCCCGACGGCGTAAGGGATGCGGGATCGTAGTCTGTTTTCCAGACCTGAATTATTATTGAACGTGCGGTACCGTGCTCGGGAGACGGTATCTTGCCCAGCTCGGCTGCCAGCCGGGTAAGGTACGCATCGGTGGGCAGGGCGGCCGCCCTTAAGGCAGTATCACGCAGATAATCCGGAACTACGATCTCCCGCCTTACGCCGGGACTGACCGAATACACGTGTACGTGCCTCCGCCGCGGGGCGTCGGATGTCGAGAACATGCCGAAGCCCCCGCCCGCCCACGGGCTTAGACCGTAATTACGAGCGAGATACGGCTGTGTTAACGCGACTGCCGTCAGCAGCAGCACTGGAATATAGCAAAGACACGCCTTCGAACGGAGGTATTTAATCATTTTACTCGACAGCGTCGATTACATGTAATTACCGTCTGGCAAGGCGCCGGCACCGTTAGCGCGTCAATACCCGGGCGGCGTGTCGACAACTACATAGACGACGTCCCCCTGCTGATACGCCTGGTTATACCACGTCGAGCCGCATTGATAATACGCCACCCCGTTCACGTAAACCGTTGTCGGGTTACACGTCATCGAGTTGAATGCGGAAACGGTCAAAGCGGTCCCCACGGCCACGGCAGCCATGGCGCCGACGGGGTACTCCACATTGTCGCCCCACTCCCAGTCGTCGTCGTATCTGTAGTATTCATTGTCATCGTAAAACTCCTGACGGTCGTTCCGCGCTTTGTCCCCGTAGTCCTGCCAGTCCTCGCGGTTTGTATCCTTCCAGTCCTGACGGTTTTCCTGAATGTCGCCCGCATTATCCGCGCGCTTGTCCTGAAAGTCCTTCGCCTTGTCCGGGTTTGCAGCCTTATAGTCCTGCGCCTTCTGTTTCCTCTGAGCCTGGCTGCCTGTATGGCTGCTGCTCCGCTGTACGTTTCGGGAGCTTGAACGACTCGAATGGCTGCCGAAATCGCTCGATTTCATGGACCCCGTCCTTGCGGGCCCCTGCCTGCTTATATTCCTGTTGGCGCTCCTGTGCGACCCTCTTCCTGACCCTTTGCCCCTCGCATAGGTCTCTAAAGTGCCGACGAGAAACACAAAGATGACCGTAAATAACAAAAGTTTCACAATAAATTTTTTGCCGGTTCTCATTTCTTCCCTCCCTCTTTTTCCTCAGTTTTTATCTCTGTGCGCAGCACCGGCGCGAACGCGATCTTTTGCATATTCTCTGCCGGTTTGAACACGAAGAGCGAATCCGATACTTCGGGCTTAAAGTTCCAGTCTTTAAGCATAGCCCTGAACTGCGGCTCCCCGGGCGCGTTCTTGTAATCGATGACGAGCCTCATCTGAAGGGGGTCGCCCTCGGCCGCGATCCAGACCTGAAAATCTATGTTCTCGGTCCTGAACGCGAGGTGGTCGCACAATACCCCGTTTATCGTCGCCTGGTCTACGAATCCCCCCGCATATATCTCCTTCTTCACCCACTCGGACACGTCGCTCGATATCAGCTGTCCGAGCGGGAGCGGCATCTGGAGGTCCTCGGTAAAATAATCTATGGCCTGGTTTATATCCCCCGGCCTCGGCACGCTGGCATAGACGTTATCATCGATGTCGGAGTAATAGATGTCTTTGCCGTCAAATACGAACAGCTTCTTGCTCCCGTCCCTCGAGACTATGTCGGAGCGCACCTTATCGGGACGCACCACCGCAAGCTTGTGGACGCCTCCGAACTCTATCTTCTGGCCGTTTCCCTGGAGAGCGTCGTACTCCTGCTCCGCAGTGAAGCTGAAGCTGCCGGCCTTCGAGAGGAATTCGAGCGATTCCACAAGATCCGACATGGATTCGGGATCGATCCTTGGCGCGTCCTTTACCTCGACGCCCTCCTCTGTCTGTGGATATGCGGGAAAAACAAAAACTACGAAAACAATCAAGGAACCAAGTAACATCCCTAACACAGTTTTCTTCATAACACACCCCCATAATTTATATCAACTCAATATTTGTCAATTTACTTATCCGCCAGCATGCAATATACGGGGGATATCACTCCCTCGTTTAATACGATCATTTCGCGGCCTGACCCTCTTTTATCTCTTTCCGTTTCCGGGCTTGCTCCATCGCCATCTCGTACGCGACATAATATTTATAAATATTGCCCACGTACGTTACAGTCTCACGCCCGATCTTGTCGGCAACCACTATTTCTACATTTTTAAACCAGACATTCGGGTCGAGCCCCCTCCGCTCCGCTAACTCCCTCATCTGCGCGATCTTCCTCGGACCCGCGTTATATGACGCGAATGCAAATAGCATCCGGTCTCTGGGTGTGATATCCGGGTCATCAAAATATCGGTCAACCATAAAGCGGAGATATTTCGTCCCCGCGTGTATATTGCTCTCGAGCTTTTCGATATCGGGTATTCCGACATTCGGGTCCTTTGCAGTCGTCGGGAGGAGCTGCATAACCCCGATTGCGCCCGCCGGGCTGCGCTTACTCTGATCGAGCCCGGATTCCTGATAGCCCTGGGCAGAGAGGAGAAGCCAGTCGAATTCATATTGCCCGGCATATTTCTTGAATAATTCGACCATAGAGTTGAACCTCTCGTGCCCCTCCCCTTCGAGGGAATCATTTACCCATTTCGTGCTTTTTAAATATTTCTTGAAAAGCACATTCCCAAAGATAGTGCCCTTTTTGTGCTCGTTGATAAATCTGTTTACAACCTTGTTAAGCTCGGGGCTGTCCTTTCGCATCATCCACGCTATTTCGCCCTCCGTCCTGAGAGCCAGATCGGGATGGATTTCCAGATCCTCCAATACCTGAGACCAGAACTCCGCTATATGACTGTCGACTACCGTAAACTCGATGAGTCTGGCATTCACCATCTCCATAATATCCTCGTCCTCGAGGTTTTCGTCCGCTGCCCCGATTATAACGGGCTTCCTCCCGGCTTTCTTCAGCGACTCGTTAAGCTTCTCAAGACTCTCGTAGTAACTACTCGAAGCCCTCACCCAAACCTCCTGCCCCGACAAATCTTCGAGAGACGAAATAGGAGGAGAATCCGGTCCTGTGACGACTATCTCCTTCACACCGTCGTACACGGCGTCTGAGAAATCCACTAGTTTCAGCCGCTCCTCCGTGATAGTGTAATTGCCGAGCGCTATATCGCCGTAGCCGTTAATGAGCTTGGGGATTATGCTGTCACGCGAAGTGGGGATAATAACGACGTCGATCTTCAGATTGCCCGTTTTCAGGTCTTTATTTATTTTTTCTTCAAAAGCCTTGAGGAGTTCGTATGAAGCGCCATGCTGGACTCCCTTATCGACGAAATAAAAAGTCAGGCTGTACGGTACGAGAGCGCGTATTATCCGCTCTTTTCTCATCATGTCGAAGTCGCCAAACCGCTGCTTGTCGGGACGGAAGTCCCGGAAGATCGGGTTCTCTTCATCGTCCGTCGCCTCCTGAAAACCCTCATCGTCGTCTTCTATGATCTCCTCGGTCAGGACGACATCTTTCTCCTGATTTCCCTGCGACACCCGCTCGCCTTCATCCTTACAAGCCGTGTGCCATAAAACTATGAGCAAGAGCATGAATACGAAAAATCCGATCGTTAGCCGAGAGCTATTCATGGTCCCCCTTTTGCCATAATTTTAATGCATCCTCTATCTTTCTAAAACACAGGCCTCTTTATGAGGGACGGTATAACGGGCTTGATCACGATCTGAATATTCCACCTCTGCCCGAAATCATCCGGGTGCCACGGCATCCACTGCCCCTGGAGGCTCAATCCGATAGGCAGCTTTCCTACCTTGACGGTCTTTCCCACCGAAAGGCCAACCGGAAAAGTAACCTTATTATCGTCGTCAGCCTTCCAGTTTATCAAAATGTTGGGAGACGTCCCTATGTTCCACGCATTTGGCAGGAAGCGGTAAAGGAAATATTGTATATTCGCCTGACTCGTGTCCGGTCTTTCGTCGTCTCCTGCAACAGACCACCACTGCTGAGGGAACACACCCAGCATCCAGTCCTTGTTGAACCATCCTACTACTGCGGCTGGTCCGAGCTGGAACTTGCCCTGCCCCAACCCATCGTCAGTAGCAGTCGGGAAAATGAGAGACGGCCCCGCGCCAAGTATCCAGCTATTCGACGCGGGAGAAAGGAACGGTACGAGTGCCATGTCCCCGAACCCGCCCTTATTGTCGAAGCCCTGTCCATCAAAAACCGGTGATGTAAAAATGAAAGGAAGCACCGGGCGGACGATGAGGTTCAGGTTCTTGGTGAGCGGGATAGGCATTACGGGCTGAAAATTGACCAGGCTCTGTACACGTGTCTTCTCTGACGGAGGGCCGTCCAGAAAAAAATTGTTAAACTGAAAAGTCAGGCTCCAGACGCTCGATACCGGGTTCTGAAGCGCCACGTTGAGCTCGTCCAGGCTTTGCTGGCCCCCGGCTGGGGGAGGAGCGGTAGCCTCCCGCGCAATGGATTTCAGTGAAGCCGTTAGAAAGATCGCCGAACATAAGATCATGGTCACGCAAAATTTCCAGTTCATACATTACTCCATTCGTCGGTCAGATTTCAACACTTACGGCGTCACAATATTGAACATCGGAGGGAAGCTGACGATGAGACTAAGTAATTCATTCAGCTTCTCCTGGCTGCCCTCAACTTTCGCATTCCCGCTCTCGATTTCTTTCGCAATTGTCGTTTGGCCGAGCATTATGTTATCCATACTTGCGCGGGGGAGTGTGAGAGTGGCATCCGCATTCGGAAGCTGCTTCCCATCCGAATAGATGAGCACCGAGTTTTCAAGTTCAACCGTGTATTTCTGGTTTGTATCCGGAAGAACCCAGTTGAGTTTTATACTTTTTCCGGCAGCTTTAGAGCCGTTTATACGCATCCCCATATAGTCGAGCAACATTTCGACGGTCATAGCCCTAATAGTATCGGGACTGGCAGTTTGAGCGCCCACAACATCCGGCACACCGTTACGAAGCTCATAGGCCCCCATGAGATATTCGTTACGCCACGGGCCGGACTCAGCCTGATATCCGAGCTGCTCAAGCGCGTCCGCCAGGAGGTCGCGTGCCTCCTTATTATCGGGGTCGGCAAATACCACGTTATTCATAACCATGGCTACCCACCTGTAATCGCCCTCGGCGAATGACTTCTTCGCCTTTTCCATAACAGCGGCTGAGCCGCCCATGTATTCGACGTACTTCTTCGACGCTTCATCAGGAGGCAGTGCCCACAGATTCGCGGGATTCGAGTCGTACCAGCCCAGGTAACGTTGATAGACGGCCTTGGAATTGTGGTTCACCGTTCCGTAATAACCGCGATTATACCACTTCTGATCGAGGCTTTCTGGGAGCGCAATCATCTCACCTATCTCCGTCATCGTATATCCGGAATTAAGCAACCTCAACGACTGGTCGTGTATATATTTATACAAGTCCCTCTGGCTCTTCAGATACGGAATGACGTTTTCACTCCCCCATGTCGGCCAATGGTGAGAGGCGAACACGACTTCAGTCCCGGGACCGTAAAGCTCGATCGTTTCGTTTAGCGCCTTCCACCATTTGCTTGCGTCCCTCACTTGAGCACCCCGAAGCGTGTATAAGTTATGGAGAGTATGGGTTGCGTCCTCGGCAGTCAGGAGCGCCTTGAATTGCGGGAAATACGTCAGCATCTCCGCAGGGGCTTCCGTGCCCGGCGCCATTTGAAATTCCATCTCGACGCCGTCCACGACCCTCTTTTCTCCGGTCGTTTTGATAATATCAGTCGGCGGTATCAGAGTTACCGTGCCTATCGAATTTGTTTTACCAAGACCTCCGTCCACCTGGCCGTTCACGCCTTTCGGCAAGAGTGAGCCGTACATATAGATAGCCCTGCGGCTCATGGCGTTTCCTGCAAATACATTTTCGCTCACGGCTTCCTCCAGAAAGCCGTCGGGAGCGAGTATCTTAACCTTGCCCGAATTAACATCGTCTTCCGAAACGACACCCTTTACGCCTCCATAGTGATCGACGTGACTGTGAGTATATATAACCGCAACGACAGGCTTCTTGGGCCTGTGCTGATAATAAAGGTCGAGTCCGGCTTTAGCGACCTCCGTCGAGACTAACGGATCAACCACAATGATCCCGGTATCTCCCTCTATTATCGACATATTTGATAAGTCGAAGCTGCGTATCTGATAAATCCGGTCCGTAACCTTGAAGAGACCGTTAGTCATGTTGAGCTGCGCCTGACGCCAGAGGCTCGGGTTAACAGTCGCCGGAGCCTCGGCTCCTTCGAGGAATTTGTAGGGGTCGAGGGTCCATACCACCTGCCCTTTCTCGTTCTTGATCGTAACGTCTGGTAGCGTCGCGATGAAACCCCTGTTCGCGTTCTCGAAGTCAGTCTTGTTTGCGAACGGGAGCTTCTGAAGCACAGCAGCATTCGCCTTCTCCGTTATGTCCGTTGCGTCCTTAGGCGCGACCTGCGCCTCTACTCTTAAGCTCAATGCAAACACAGAGAGAAATGCAAATAATAACATCTGCATCTTTAAGCTGATTCTACTCATATGACATACCTCCTCTGTTTTTATTGTTTTTATCCCTTTCAAAATGCCTAATCAAGAAAGTTAAAAATGCCCGCAAAACCATTCCGCACGAATGATCACGCGATGCCTGTACCCGTCGAAGTTAACGTAGACCGTCAGGGCGATACGTGCGTATCATAAATGAAATGGCCTCAGGGGGTGTCTCGCCCCGATTAAACCTTCACTTATCGTCCGGGTTGAGCGCATTGAACGCGAGCGCCGCAACAGCGCCGCCGACGAAATTGGCAACGAGAAAAATCCAGATATTGGGAATGCTCGAAAGCCCCATCACGGTTATCCCGATTGCGACGGCCGGATTGAACGCGCCGCCCGAGACGGCGCCTACGGCGTAGGCTCCTGCGAGCACGGTGAACCCGATTGCAAGACCGTAGTACGAATTCCCCGACGTGTTCTTGGACGTTGCGGTATTGAGAACCACATAGCAGAGGGCGAAGGTGAACAGAAACTCTACTATAAGAGCGTTTATGATATTGAGCGTGATCGGCGTGACCTCCGGATTACCCTTAACGAACAGCACGATAAGAGCGGCGGCGACGGCTGCGACCGCCTGGGCTATCATGTATCCCGGCACGTCCTCCGCCTTACACCTCCCCCTCATCCACACCGCGAGCGTAACAGCCGGATTATAGTGCCCGCCCGAAATATGCCCGCCCGCATAGATCATGACCATCAGTGCGGAACCAATAGCCAGGGGAGCCATCGCTCCCGCCCCCGGCTCCATCACCGAAAAACCTATAGTCAGAACGAATATCAGCGTCCCTATGAATTCGACCGCGTATTTTTTCATATCGTTACCCTCCCTCTAATCTGGATATTGGTGCGTCACTAACTGTTTCCATACACATCGCTTATCCGCGTCTTGGTCAAATCAATCAGAGACCGGCACATTGCCGACCCCGGTCTTATTTGCTGATCATATATCCGGTGAGGGCCCCGGCCCCTGCCCCCACGGCCGTCCCCACCCAGAGGTTCCCGCCCGAAAGCGCCGCTATACCAAGCCCGGCGCCCGCTCCTATTGCCCCTCCGCTCAGTGTGCCCTGCTGAGTCTTCGACATATTGGTGCATCCAGCGACGGGCAGGATTATACAAGCTGCTAGAATCAGATATTTGATTTTTTTCATTTTTTATCTCCTTTATCGAAGTTCCGTCGGATTACTCCAAAGGCTTCCCGGCGATTCCGGCCTTTATATTGGGCTTTATCATAGTGTCCCATATCACGGCCATCACAGGCGTATCCGTCTTGTCGGGATTGTCCTGATAGAACTTATCGACCATGGCCGCAACCTGACTCATCGTCATGGGAGAATTCGTGGACGCCTCCACGACCTTCGCCACGAACGTGTCCCGCTTCTGGTCGGGATATTTTTCCATTATCACCTCTTCGATCGTAACGACGTGACCGGCGCCCCAGATGAATGCGACCTTTGCATTCTCGTCCATGGTTACCCACTGGTCGCCCTTGAGGACGGGCATCTCCCTGGCTACGGCCTCCGCTACCGTTTCCTCGGCGGACGCTCCGTTATTCATACCGGCAATTACGCCGATAACGAAAAGCAGCAAGATTTGAAACACGATCAGCTTTCTCATGAAACTCCCTCCTGTCGAAAAAATGATTTATTCCGGCAACTAATTTTTTATTACCTGCGTCAATCAAGATTTTTATTCTGCACGCTGCGCCGACCCTAGACTGTAGAATCAAGAAAGGACCGCTTAGATATATGGATTGGAATTCCGGACAGCATATATCGGAATACGAAAAAGGACGGCGGCTTCAGGGCAGCTTCAACAATGCGAATGTCATCACCCCCCATGATGCACATCTACGCAGTAACAATTTTTATCAGAAATCCTTTTGCCTTATCGTTCCTAGCAGAAGTACGAGAGAATTCTAGCACGTTTGCTTTTCGTTTTGAATATAAGATTTTAATGCCGGAATAATTCTCGTAACCGTCCCGTAACACTTATAATTATAGCTATACCTGAAACTGTTCGATCAGGCGGGCCCTGCTTATCCGTCCGGTTTATTCATACTGTCGCAGTTCCAATTTCCCGTCAGGGTTGTTATTCGGCCCCGAGGCCCCGGAGACCGACAATGTATTTTCATAGGCGGAGATTCAGACCATTGATTATAAGATCGTTTTATCGGAAACTTTAATCCCCGTGCTGTTTAACGGTTGAACATCGACAGGAGATATGGATGGAGAATAAAGAGAAGAAACGGCTTGACGATTCGAGCGTGAATATAGTCCCGTGGAAGAAATGGGGGCCTTACCTGAGCGAGAGGCAGTGGGGGACGGTGAGGGAGGATTACAGCGAGCACGGCACGGCCTGGGACTACTTCCCCCACGACCACGCCCGCTCCCGCGCGTACAGGTGGGGGGAGGACGGTCTCGCCGGCATCTCCGACGACAAGCAGACGCTCTGCTTCGCCCTCGCCCTGTGGAACGGCAAAGACCCCATCATAAAGGAGCGCCTCTTCGGCCTTACGAACAGCGAAGGGAATCACGGCGAGGACGTGAAGGAATGCTATTACTACCTCGACAGCACTCCCACGCACTCATACATGAAGTATCTCTATAAATATCCCCAATCCGCATACCCTTACGGGGAGCTTGTGGAGAAGAACAGGGCGGCCACCAGGTACGAGCTCGAATACGAGCTTATAAATACAGGGGTATTCGGCGACGACAGATATTTCGACGTATTCGTCGAATACGCGAAGGAGTCCCCGGAAGAAATACTGATTAACATCATCGCCGTCAACCGGGGTAAAGAGTCAGCCGCGATTCACCTCCTTCCCACGCTCTGGTTCAGGAACACGTGGTCGTGGTCGGAGCCCACGCCCAGGCCCGCGATCAGGCAGATAAACACGGGGAAGGAATTCACCGCGGCCGAGGCGTCGCACGAGACTCTCGGGCAAAGGTACATCTACTGCGAAGGCGGCGTAAAACTCCTCTTTACGGAGAACGAAACGAACACGGAGCGGCTGTTCGGAACGCCTAACGCCGGCCCATACGTCAAGGACGGCATCAACGACTATATCGTCAAAGGAAAAAAAGAAACCGTAAACCCCGAAAGAACCGGCACGAAGCTCTCCGCTCATTATACGCTCTCGATCGGGGCCGGTGAGGAAAAGAGGGTGCGCCTCATCCTCTCGGCCAAATCCCCCGAGGTCGTAGGCAAAAACCCATTCAAAAGTTTTGACAAGACCCTGACTGCGCGAAAAACGGAGGCGGACGAGTTTTACGGCTCGATCACACCGCCCTCCATAGACGAGGAATCGGGGAACGTGATGCGTCAAGCGCTGGCCGGCATGCTATGGTCGAAGCAGTATTACTATTTCGATCTCGACAAGTGGCTGAGAGAGCACGGCGTAGACTTCATGACCGTCAGGCCCGGGAAGGACGTAAGGAATAGGGAATGGTTCCACATGATAAACGACGACGTCATATCGATGCCCGACAAGTGGGAGTACCCCTGGTACGCAGCCTGGGACCTCGGCTTTCATACCCTGGCGCTCGACATGGTCGACCCCGATTTCTCGAGGGATCAGCTCGAGCTCATGCTGCGCGAGGTCTATCTCCACCCGAACGGACAGATACCCGCATACGAATGGAACTTCAGCGACGTGAACCCTCCCGTACACGCGTTCGCGTGCCTGTTCCTCTACCACACTCAAAAAATGGTTTACGGAAAGGGTAACGTCGAGTTCCTGAAACAGGTGTTCGACAAGCTCATGCTCAACTTCACGTGGTGGGTAAACAGGAAGGACCGCCATGGTAAGAACGTCTTCGAGGGCGGCTTTCTCGGCCTCGACAACATCGGAGTGTTCGACCGCAGCTCGCCGCTCCCGACCGGAGGGTTCCTCGAGCAGGCGGACGGTACCGCGTGGATGGCGATGTTCTGCCAGAACATGCTGGAGATAGCCTTCGAGCTCGCGAAATTCGATGCTACCTATGAAGACATGGCTTTGAAGTTCGCCGAGCATTTCATCTGGATCGCCTCCGCGATGGACCGCGTCGGCGATCACCAGGACGAGATGTGGGACGAAGAGGACGGATTTTTCTACGACCTTCTCAGGCAACCCGACGGGAGCGCCGAGCGCTTGAAGGTGAGATCGCTCGTCGGCCTGCTCCCTCTCTGCGCTTCGACTGTTTACGATTATGAAACGGTACAGCGTTTCCCGAAATTCAGAGAGCGGATTGGTAGACGCTTGAGCAGAATGCCGGACCTGCTTGCAACGATCCACCCGCCCGACAAGCTCGGGTACGCGAACAGGTACCTTCTTTCCATACTGAACGAGGACAAGCTCAGGCGCGTGCTTTCGAAGATGCTCGACGAAAACGAGTTCCTGAGCGATTACGGT
>Ga0187892_10001740_pt1 | contig 47717 bp, 44 predicted proteins | sample MA1701073metaG_FD_139345 | JGI IMG/M metagenome (GOLD analysis project Ga0187892, IMG submission 139345) | Bio-ooze microbial communities from a basaltic lava cave in the Kipuka Kanohina Cave System on the Island of Hawaii, USA - MA170107-3 metaG ...
GACTTCACCAAACTGACTCAAGAACTCATCCAGGAGACCGGCTATGAAGCGAATGCAGCTCGATGCGCTGTCGCAAAACTTGAGCAGAGCTATTAGTCCGTCAACCAGCAAGCAAAACGCGACCTCGAGGATTCTCGAGCAGTTTGAACCGCTCCCAATTCTCCGGCCGGTTCAATCGCCGGATGGCCCTCCGACCAGACCAAAACTGGACACTGAGGAGACCGGTATCAATTCGACACCGGTGTCAGCGGATACCGTATCCAAATTGGCACCGGTGTCAAAAATACAGGGGTCTATCGAGCCGCGAAGGTCGGGTTACCTAAGGGTTCCAAATGAAATTCTCGATCAGATTCTGCCTTCGCTCGACCCATCCGAGGCGGTTGTCTTTCTGAGGCTCTATCGGCTCACTATCGGTTTCAACCAACCGACCTGCACCGTTGGAATGGCTGGACTGACACGGGCTTGCAACATTTCAGAGAGCACTTCGCGGAGAGCTTTGCGACGCCTGATCGAGCTGGGATTCATCCATCAACTTCAGGTGGTCAACACCAGGGAAATCAAAGGAACGACCTATCAGATTGAGACCGGTGTCAATTTGAAACCGGTGTCAAATCCAAACCGGTCTCAGCTTGACACCGGTGTCACCGTGACACCCAATAAAGATGACTTTGATGATGATGAATTGAAACATGACAATCATCATCACAGCCAAGCCGCGACTGATGATGACTTGCCTCATCTCCAGGAAATCAAGAGCGCCTATTCCCAGCTCACCGGCAACACCTGGCTGCCTTCCGACACCGAGGCCTACACCCAGAACTCCATCGCTGCTGTTCCCGCGAGCCGGGCCATCGAGATTATGCAAGGGGTCAAGCAGCGCTGCGGAGGCCGGATCAACAGCTTTGCTTACTTCGTGAAAGAGATCGTCAAAGGTTTGGATCCTGGCAATCGCCAGTTTCAGAGACGTGCATTGGCAAAGATCGTAAAGCGAGTTCGCGATCTCCATGTCGGTGCGCACAACTATGGCATCGCGGACTTTGTGTTCGACGTGAAAGAGGCCTGTGTCCGAGAAGGCGTGATCTTCGACAACGAGATGTTCAACTCCCTCAACTCTTGAATCGACTTTCAAACTTAGAACGGAGGTGCAACACCATGTTGGCCTACGAATGCTCTGGAAACACGACTGCGATTTCTGACTTCCGCGACCTTGATCCAGTTCCGGAAAGGGAACCGGTGGCTTCAATCCCGGAGCCGGCCACCCAATACCTCTGCAAACGCTGTCAGGCTGCGCTGACCACAGAGCCTGAGTTCGAAGACTACGACTGGTTCTTGAGGTGCCTGGTTTGCGGAGCTAAGAACTTGCTAGCCCTCAGTTTTCAGATTATCGGATGGCGACGCTAGCCGCTCGCGGGCAGCTTTCTGAGAGGAAGTCAAAAATATTTTCTTAAGATTTCGTCTTTTCAAAGCCTCTATATCAGTGAGGGGCAGTCACGAACAGCCAAGTGAGATGATTCTGTTACCCATCCAGAAAGGACAGCCAAATGAAATCTATGAACGAAACCATCAGCTCCAGGTCAGCCCGACTCTATACCCCAGTCCTCGGGCTCACGCTGGCTTCAATGCTATGGGCGCCTGCTCTGTTTGCTCAGGCGGCTTCGCCCTGGGAGAACGCCGTCAACCTGCTTGAAACGTCGTTCACCGGCCCATTGGCCCGCGGACTATCCCTCATCGCAATCGTGATCGGCGGGTTGATGTTTGCTTTCGGAGAAGGGCAATCGAAGAAAGTGTTTGCTGGGATTGTTTTCGGCTTGGGGATTGCGCTTGGTGCCGTGAACTTCATGTCGTGGCTGTTCGGCGTCGCCTAGTGGGGACCGTCGCGATCAGCGTACAGATCGCCGAAAGGAACGTCTAATGCGAACCAACCGTGTTTACAAATCGCTCAATCGCCCGCTGACGATCCTGGGTGTCGAACGCAAGCTGTTCTTCTGTGCAGCGGTCACGGGTGCAGCGACGTTCAACCTGATGGGGTCGTTTCTGGGTGGAATCCTAGTCTTCGCCGCTCTCTTTGTATTGGGTCAGAGTGCGACGAAGACCGACCCACAGATCCTGCGCATTCTGCTGAACTCGTCCAAGTTCAGGTCTCAGTATTGCCCCATGAAGTTCAAAGCCATCACGGTCAAACGGACTCTCCATGATTAATCTGGCCAGGCTCTTCAAGGACTACAACGAGACCGGTGCTCTCAACGAGTACATCAACCTGTACGGGTTCGTTGCTGACCAGGTCTTTCTCACTAAGTCCGGAGACCTCGGCGCCGTCATCCATGTCGATGGCATCGATCATGAGTGTTTGGACCAGAACACGCTGGACAACGTGACACGGCGCTTCGAAGCAGCCATGCGGGGCTTCGGGGAGCAGTACCGGATCTATCAATACCTCCTGAAGCGCAACCACGAGTCAATTCCACATCGGCTCTACGACAGCGAACTCGTTAGCCAGGCGATTGAAACACGCTCGGCTTTTCTGGCTTCGCGTTCCGAAGAGCTCTACTCGATCCAGATCTACTACGTCGTCCTGTACCAGGGCTTCCGCCACAGACCTTCCTTGACCAGAGCCGTCTCCAGGCTGTTCACACAACCCGGCCGTGGTCTGAAGGAAATTCTCGGAAGCCTCTCCACTCGAACCCAGGTCGCTTTGATTGAATCCGACATGGAGGCTGCCACAAGCACGTTGCTCCGTCAGGTCGAAAGCTTTATCGCCCAGCTCAGCGATCTCTGCCAGGTAACACTGTTGCACAAGGACGAGGCCTTCTGCGTCCTGAAGCGGCTGTTGAACTTTGCACCGCACAAGATCGAGTCGGCTCGTCGCAAGCACAACGCTTTCCTCGACTACTACCTGCCCGATAGCACGCTGGAATGCCACCGGGGGCATCTTTTAGTCGACGACTACTTCGTCAAGGTCCTCACTCTTAAGGAGCCTTCCAGTCAGAGCTTCCCTCTCATCTTCAAACAGCTTCTGGAAGTCGAAGCCAGTTTCATCATCTGCACCGAGTGGCACCCGGAGGACGGTAGCAAGATCCAAAACAGCATTCAGAGCCGCCGTCGGCATTACCACAACTCCAAGATGTCCATTTTCAGCCAGCTCGGCCGACCAGAGGTCTCCAGACCCAAGGATGACTTTCTCGTGGACGACAGCAAGGAATCGCTCATTCAGGAGCTGGGAGATGCCAACAAGGAGATCGTGATCCATGGGCACACCTTCGGGGAGTTCTCCCTGACGGTCGTTCTCTATGACCGTGACCTGGCCCGCATCGATCACGCCATCTCCACGTTCTCCAAAATCTTCTCCACCGTGGATGCCGTCCTCATCGACGAGCGCTACAACCTTTTGAACGCCTTCCTTGCTGTTGTCCCCGGGAATTATCAACTCAACCTGCGCAGGATGTATCTCCTCAACACCAATTATGCGGACTATGCCTTCTTCTTCACCCTGCACCAAGGGGAGCGGGAGAACAAGCATCTGGGTTCGGAGTACCTGGCAGTCCTTGAATCGACTCACAAGACGCCCTACTACCTGAACCTCCACCATGGCGACTTGGCTCACACAACGATTCTGGGGAAATCCGGCAGCGGCAAATCCTTCCTCCTGAACTTCCTCATCACTTTTCTGCAGAAGTACAGCCCTTACACCTTCATCCTTGACATGGGCGGCTCTTATCGAAGCCTGACGGAGATGTTTGGTGGGTCCTACTTGCAAGTCGGGCTGCAATCTCAAAGCTTCAGCATCAGCCCCTTCTGCCTGCCACTCACGCGAGACAACCTCAACTTCCTGTTCGCCTTTGTCTCCTTGCTGATCGATGACGGCGGGAAACATCAGCTATCCCATAAGGAGGAGAGAGACCTCTTCGACCAGATCGAGATGATGTACTCGATCGATCCTCGGTTGCGCACGCTCTCAACGCTGAGGAACACGCTGCCCGATACTCTCAAGGAAGCCTTGCACAAGTGGACTCAGGCTGGTCAGCTTGGGTTCCTGTTCGACAACCCAGAAGACACCCTCACCTTCTCCAAGTTCCAGTGCATCGAGTTCGAAGGGATGGAGAAGTATCCCCAACTCATCGAACCGCTGTTGTTCTACCTCCTTCATCGAGCGAACGCCCTTATCGAGGATGATCAGCTCACCGGCGTTCTGAAGGCCTTCATCGTGGACGAAGCCTGGGTGTTCTTCCGCAACGCCACCATCAAGAACTACATCGTTCGCGCGCTCAAGACCTGGCGGAAGAAGAATGCCGCCATGATTCTGGCAACACAATCCGTGGACGAGCTCAAGAATTCCGACATCCTCAACCTGATTCTCGAATCCTGCTCGACCAAGATCTTTCTCGCCAATCCGGACATGGACCGGGATCTCTATCAGGGCGTGTTCCACCTCAATGACAAGGAAGTGGACCTGATCACCACGCTCATCCCCAAGCAGCAGATGCTGATCAAGCGGCCTGACATCACCAAAGTCGTCAACCTCAATGTTGATCCCGTCAGCTACTGGCTCTACACCAGCGATCCCATGGACAACCTCAAGAAGAAGGAAGTCATCGCCCAATACGGACTCACCAAAGGTCTTCAAATTCTCGCCAGGAGGCAATTCGCATGAAACCGTTTCTCCCGCTGTTGCTTTTCGCCCTTTCCACCTGTGGTTCCTTGATAGCGGGCGACCGTCAAGCCCGCATCATCAAGTACTCGGACAAAGACATCATCGAGCTGCGCTGCCAGATGCGTGTTTCCACCGCGATCGTCCTGCCGGCTGGCGAGCAGATCCTGGACTTCACCACCGGCGACAAGGAGCACTGGATCGTCAACGGCGCTCAGAACTTCTGCTACATCCATCCAGCTAAGCCAGGGGCTTCCTCGAACCTCAATCTCATCTGCGCCAGCGGGAAGATCTATTCCTTCCTCTTGACGGAAGTGGGGGAAGAGGCCACCGAAGTAGACTACAAAGTTTTCGTCGAACCTCGAGAGGAGTCGGCAGTCAGTGCGCTGATGTCACGCAATCCGCGGTTTGTTCCAGCAGAGGATCTGGACGTCTATAAGTCCCAGGTCGCAAATCTTCAGGAGCAGATCACGAAGATCGAGACGGAGGCGGCGAAAGCCACCGAGAACCAGATCCACCAGTACAAATCTAAGTACCCGTCCGCGCTCAAGTTTCAGTATCGCTTCAAGAGCCAGCAACCGTTCGAAGTCTCAGCCATCTTCCACGACGAATCTTTCACCTACATTCACAGCAGTGCCCGAGAGAAACCCGCGATCTACGAGATCAAGGACGGGAAGCCAAATCTGATCAATTTCCAGTTGGAAAATGGCTGCTACATCGTCCCCAAAGTGATTGACCAAGGCTATCTGCAGGTCGGGAAGAAAAAGATGATGTTCCGGAGGCAGGGATGAACGAGACCGTCGAACAAAAAGCGCCGAAGCCACCTGGGCTTGTCCCAAAGCAGGTGCAGAACTACGTCATCCTGGGTGTGGCCACGGTCCTCATTGCAATCATCTGGCTGACCAGCGGAAACAGCAAGAAGCCTACCCATCACGGATCAACCTCTGGTAACTCATCGGACTTCACTCGCCTCAACCAGGCGAAGCTTGAAGAGTACAAAGCTCAGTTAGCTGCGCAAGAGCGCCTCCTGCGGGAGCAACAAGCCCTGCTTCTTGGCCAACAACCGCCAACTCCACCTGGCGACATCCTCGACGGCCCTCCCAACTCAGCCCCGAATTCAGCAGCTCCTACCATCGCTCCCGAGGAGGCGCTCAAAACCCAGCTCCAGATGGAGCAGCAAAAGAAGGACTATCAGTCGCAGTTTGCCAACAACCTGGCTCTTTCCTACAGGCAGGAGCTAAAGCAGGGATCGGACTCTGAAAACTTCAAGGAGTTTCTGAAGGCAATGGGGAAGAGCTCGGCTGGAGAAGGTAACACCCAGCCAGAACGTCTGCCAATGTTGCCGCAAGCCGTTCCTTCTGGGCTTTCCTCATCAGGCCTCCCTACAACGACGCCAACAGGAGGCGACCCACACGCCGATGAGGGTGCAAGTCCGAAAGCTTCAGTCGGCCCGGCAAAGGTGGACGATTACAACCAGTCCTCGGGCAAGAGTTATCGCGTTCTCGCGGGAACCGTCATCGAGACCGTCCTCTTGAATCGGATCAACAGCGACTTCAGCGGACCGGTCAACTGCCTGGTCACGTCGCCAACCTATTCTCACGACCGCCAACGTGTCCTCATCCCCGAAGGAAGCAAGGTCTTGGGGGAAGCTCAGAAGCTGGCTGCCCTGGGGCAAAAGCGGGTTGCTCTGGCGTTCCATCGCCTGATCATGCCGGATGGATTTTCAGTCAATCTGGACCAGTTCAAGGGGCTTAATCAGATCGGCGAGACCGCGCTCCGGGACAAGGTAAACAACCACTACTTCCGAATCTTTGGAATGTCCGTCGCGCTCGGCTTGATCTCAGGCTTCTCCAACCGAGGAGTCAGCTATGGTCCCGGCGTTTCCGGAACAGACCTCTATCGCTCGGGTGTAGCCGACAGCCTTTCCCAATCTTCGCAGCGCATCCTCGACCGCTACATCAACATCCTGCCCACGGTCACCATCCGGGAAGGGCATCGCGTCAAGGTGTATGTCACCAACGATCTTCTCTTGCCCGACTTCAACCAACATCAGATGCCTGCCGACCTCAGCGTCGATCAGGCATCCATCTCAAAGGAGGAAAAATGAAACGACTCTGGATACTCCTGCTGCTCACCCTGGCCACTGCCAGTTGTGCGGATCCCACGCGCGTCATCACCAACAAGCCGAAATCTGAAGCGCAGAAGCAGCAGGAGAGGGAACAACGCCGCCGGGACGACAAGGCGGCCACCGAAGCACTCAAGAACTTCAGAACTACCGATCAGGCGCGAAAGAAGTCCAAGGAAGCGAGTCAGCAGGAGACGACTCAAGGAACCTCAAAGGAAGTTGAAACCGAGCCTGCCGAGGACAGCAAACAGTAAACCGTCTACACCTGAAATCGAAAGGACCTCTCCCATGAAAAAATTCATCGCCATCGCCACGATTGCCGGTCTCACGCTGCTCGCGCCGGTGAATCACTTTGCCCAGTTGTTCCTTCCTACGATTGTTTACGATCCTTCCGTCAACGCCTCCATCGGCGCTCTCAATGCCACGACGACTGCCAACCAGATTCAGCAGATCGCGAACCAGATCGAACAGATCAAGACTGCGGTTGATACTTTCCTCAAGCTGAAAGAGACCTACGACAAGCTCAAAGAGACTTACGACCTCGCCAAGAAGATGTCCGAGTACCTGGCTGGCCTGGACGCCTACGCGATGGCCCTGGGGCAATGGCAAGGTCCTGGAGGCGCAAAGGACCTCTTTGATGTCACCGCCGGTATTCAACTGGCGATGGGAGGTTCCCTGACTCCAAAACTCGGCACGAGTTATGGAAACAGTACGAATCCTCTGTATGCGTATGCTCCGGAGATGCTCGCGTCAATGACCAGCTACGCAAAAGACCGGATCAAGGCCAACGCTTCCACCGTGGCCATTGCCGACGCCGCCTCGCAACAAAGCTTTGCGACCGTCGGCAGCGTTGCTGGCGCGATGGCCAGCGCGGAACCCCGAGTGGCCGCGCTGACGGGTGCTGCCTTGTCCGACACTCCCGAGATGAATACCTATGCCGCCCTGCTCAATCGCATCAACGTTGCGGCGGCCTACACCCTGGCTGGCCAGCACGATGCCAACAAACTCCTCAGCGTCATTGCCAACTCTCAGGCCGTGGCTCTCAAGTCCGAACGGGAGCGCTACGCCGACGCCATCAACATTGACGTTTATTTGAGAAAGAACTTCAAAAAGGATTGGAAGTGGGGCTTTGAAGGAGCTGACAACGCTCTGAAGTCGTTCAAGGTTTCTGACTTCGCGTTCAAGTGAAGGTGTCTTGCTGAATCGTTGTAGCTCGTGGGCTTCCTGACTCTAGAACCGAAGTGAGTTAAGCGTGGCGTTCCCTGCGATTGAGCAGCGTTGCAACAAGCCACACCAGGAGGATCGGCGCTGCAACGAAATAAAGGGAATATTCTCCGACTGCTTGGCCTGGCAAATAGAGCACGGAGCGCATGCGAAGAAACCAGCCAAGAAGATAAAGGAATGGAAGTACAACCGCGATGGCAACGAAGAAAGTGCGAAAGCGGCCACCACCAAACAGCGCGAATGCAGTCGAGATCAGCGCCAACAGTGCAAAGGTCCAGATGGACACTGCCCGTGAAGGCTGGAACAAACTGGTCGTCACCACAGCAAGTACAACGGAGATGATGAAGGGGAATCCGTGGCGATAACGAATTCGACCGACGAGAGCTGTGAAGAAGCGGTGAAGCGTCGGTGGCCTGTCGGGTTTCATAGCTTCAGCTTCCAGTTCCGCGCCACAAACGCCTAACGACAAAACTTCTCCCATCCAGGTGAGTCACCATGCCCTTCGAAACCTTCTTCGAGTCCTACAAGTTCTTCCTGACTGAATATAGCGATCTGTTCCTGACGATGGGGCAGAACCTCTTCAAAGGCCTGGCGACCATCCTCATAGTCTGGTTCGGGATCAAAGCGGCTCTCTCTTCTGCTGAAGACGGCGAGGGGTTCGCCTTCTCCAAATTCGCCACGCTGATCCTGATGATCAGTTTCAACTACTTCATGGTCTACAACTATCCATCCTTTTACGGTCTGGTTACCGATCAGGCCGACGACATCCGCAACAAGATCGTGATCGACCTCAACAGCGAGTTTGCCAGCAACATCCTCGACACGATCCAGAAACCAGGACTCTTCGAAGTCTCCTATGCGCTGATCTACCTCCTGATCTTGGTGGCCATCAGCGCCCTGTCGATTGTCATCTTCTACGTGATCTCCCTCGGCTTCATTGCTCAAGGGATCTGCGTTTTGCTCGGTCCGGTCTTCATTCCCTTTTTCATTGTTCCGCAGATGGAGTGGCTGTTTTGGGGATGGTTTAAGGCGCTGCTCCAATACAGCTTCTACCCGGTGGTCGCCTACGCCTTCATCTTTGTGTTTTCCCGGATGATCACCAACCCGAAGTTTACCGTCTGGAACAATCTCTCAGCCGAACAGGCCATGTCCATGATTGGTCCGATGCTCATTCTCTTCGTGGGGGCCACGCTCTCGATCGGGAAGATCCCGTCCATCGTCAATAGCATCTTCAGTGGAGCGGCAGGCCAGGCAACTTCTCCTATCGTGATCGGCCGGAGGTAACTTTTTCGATGTCGCAAACCAAGGACTTCAATGAAGCCAAACAGCTTTTCTTTGCCCAGTTTGGAAACGCTTTGGTGACGAACACCTATCTCAAGATCGCCCTAGCTTTGGTTTCCGTGATCGCCTTCGGTCTGCTGGTTCTCAACTTCAAGACCCATCAGATCGTGCGCAACTTCAAGCCGCTGGTCATCCGGATTGACCAGATTGGCAGAGCCGAAGCGGTCGCCTACCAGAACCTGACCTACAAGCCTCAGGACGTGGAGATGAAGTACTTTCTCTCCCAGTTCTGCAGGCTCCACTACGCCCGCAACCGGGCCACGCTCAAGGACAGCTTCTCGCAGTCGCTCTACTTCGTGGAAGGAATGCTGGCCAACACCATCATCGATGGCTTCCGCAAGAGCAAGATTCTGGAGAGCTACATGTCTGATCCGAACCTGCCCGAAATCGACATCGATGTGAAGAACATCGTGCTGGAGGAGATCCAGACACCACCCTACAAGGCGAAGGTAGACGTGCAGAAGGTTTACATCTCGCGGGTAGACCGCAGCGAAATCAAACGGGAGTTTTCCACCGTCTCTCTGGTCTTTTCATTCAAACAGAAAATCGAAAACGACCTCATTACCATCAACCCTCTGGGATTGACGGTCACCTACTTCCGGGAAGACAAAGCATTCCAGTGACGAGGTTCCCCAATGACCAATCCAATCGATCAGCGCGATAAGCCCAATCTGAAGGAGCTGCTGGAGGCATCGAAAGCAGCCGAGCGGCTGATCTCGGCTCTTTTCGAGATCGGAGCCCTCGACGGAGAACCGTTCATGAGCATCTGGTGCCAGCTCGACCGGGCCATTGACAGGACCGCGCGATCTCTCGGCGAGGCACCGGCACCCATAAAGTCCGATTTGACCCCTCCCAGCAGGCCTGCGGCCTGATCGAAACGCCAATGATCGCCAACGTCACTGTCATTACGCTGGTTCTGTTCCTGGTCATCGCGTTCACCTTGTTGGAGCGCCTCCGGTTCCTGGCGCCCTATCGCAACGTCATTCTGGCGGCACACCAGGAGGTCATCGTCGCCTATTTGGTACTGCTGTTTTTCAACATCTTCGGAATCCTGTTCATGGTCTACCGTCAGTTTTTCTTCAAGGATACCGGCAAGAAACTCAAACACCTTGAGAAGCAACTGGACTCTGAACCCACAGACTTGATTACGGAACTGGATCGCGACCGCTGAGGCAGAGACTCCATGCCCCGTTTCCTACGAGAGCAAAGCCGGCATCAGCGTTTGCAGCCAGGCCGGCCGAGACCTGAAGCCAGTCAGTTCAGACCAGAAGCGCCAGACCGAGACGAGTTCTCGCCGGCGCTTAGGTATCGAGAACTCGATCGATACCCGCAAGAGCGTAAAGTCTTTCGGCTTCATGAGCAGCAGCGCTATTTTCTCCGGCAATCCGAGATCTACACGATGGCGGAAGCGGGGAAATTCCGAGCGCTCTCAATCGAGGATCTCGAAAAGTATATCTATTCTGGCGACCGCCAAATGATGCTTCGCGATCTTTCCAATCTCACGCGGCAGGGCCTTATCCGCAAAAGCGCCGGCCACTATTCCGATCCGATCCAGGTTGTGACCCTCACGCGCCAGGGCGACAAGTTCATGCGCGAACTCTTGAAAGAGAACGAACAGGAGCTCTACTCGGGTATCAAGAAGGTCCGTGAGCTGCGCCATGACACGGCTCTTTACGAGATATACATCGCCAAGGCTCAGGAAATCGAGGAGGCGGGAGGAAAGATCAAGCGCGTCGTTCTGGACTACGAGCTCAAACGAAAACTCAATCGAGACCTCAACAAGGTCAAGGACGGGGCTCCTTCAGATGACACCAAACTCAAAGAAGAGATCGGCCGAAGGCACAGCGTGCCCATTGTCCAAGGGCAATATGTGGTTCCAGACGTTCGCATCGAGTTCGAAGATCGCGACGGTATTGAATGCCGGGTCGATCTGGAATACCTCACCGAAACCTACCGGCACGGCGATATTTCAGCCAAGGCTCAGGCTGGATTCTCGCTTTATGCCTCTCACGACCAGGCTCCGCGCCTCCATCGAGTTCTCGATCAGCACCAGATCATGACGGAGATTCTGAGCATTTGACTCGATTCTCTAATCGCCGGCTCCAAGGTCTGAGACGGGCAGCAAACTTGATTCGAGTAGACATGAATAACGACTGCTCTTACATCCAGGACCTCAAAGACTTCGGTTATTCTGAAACGGAAGCCACCTTCCTTCGTTTGGTAGCGCTCCATTCCGGAGTCTTCCTGGCCCGGCAGTTCAATCAATTTGCCCGTACTAGGAATGGCAAACGGGTGGACTCCTTCATCAGCAAATTGAAGTCAAATCGCCACTGCCAGACCTACCGGCTAGCCAAGAACGCAGCAGTGTTCCACCTCAGCTCTAGAGCCGTTTACCGAATCATTGGTCACGAAAACCTGCGTCACCGCCGCTCGCACCAGATCGATTACGTCAAAACGAAGCTCCTCGGTCTGGACTATGTCCTCCAGAATCCGAAGCTAGAGTACTTCCCAACTGAAGAAGAAAAGGTTCATCTGTTCACCAAGGTTCTGAGTATTCCCCTGTCTGCACTGCCGGCCAAGGCATACAAGACACCCAACTCGAAGGCGGAAACACTTCGATACTTCGTCGACAAGTATCCGCTGTTCCTTTCTGAAATCTCTCTCCCTGCCCCTGTGGTTCACTTCACCTACGTGGACCCCGGGCCTTACACCGCGATCGTGGATTTCCTGAATCACCTTCGCACTTATGCGGCGCTCTTCGTCCGCATGGACGTGATTCGGATGCTCTACATCCACCAGGTTTCGAATAAATGGAAACAAGCTCAAGACCTGTTTCACGCCTTTGTGAGATCGGGATGCAAGCTCGGCGCAGATGATCTGGACTTGGTGAAATACTTCCAGCTGCGGGAGGCATGGGAGTCAAAACAGTATGAAAAGGTGGGATCGACGGAATTGCTGTTTCTCAATCATGCCCGGAAAAAGTACGCAGGAGCCCGAAATGAAGAGCTCTATCGCGAGTGGAAAGATGGAGACCGCACGCTTTCCAGAGGCGACAAGAAGGTGCCAGCCTCTTCGTTTACGACCTACAAGATCGGTGAACCGTATGCTCCTTTCGGAGATCTGGACTGAGTTCCAGGGTGAAAACAGGCCGATAGGGTGTTTTCACCTTCTGTTTCACCCATCGTTTCACCTGGAAGCGACTGCCAAGTACCTGCAAAGCATGCAGTTAGCCAGCACCAGCGCAGTGCTTGGGGACGGACGGGGGGACGGGAAACGGGCGGTGGCGACCCCCCATTTTGACAGCTTACGCCGTCCCGGTGCCCTTCGGGTTCCCCGCGGCTCCGCCTTGCTCCAGGGTCGCCACCGCCCGTTTCCCGTCCCCCTTGCACTGTAAATGGAACTATATCTGGAGCTATATCGCGGACAGTACCAGCAACAACAAAACATCCACGGAGGTTCGTCGTGTCCAAGCGGCCCATTGCGCCGGTCATCAAACCCCAAGTCAAAGTCCAGTTCGAGCAGATCAACTTCAAGATCGACAGTCAAACTCTGGAGAAGCTCCGAGCCTACTCGGAGTTTATTGATTCCGAGCAGAGTTACATCATCCGAGAGGCGTTGAACTATCTCTTCGAGAAAGATCCCACGTTCCAGGCATTCGTCGCTTCCCGGCCCCCATCGGAATCGGATCCCCATGAGACTGCTTGAACTCCGCACCCTACTCTCATTCCTGGCGGCCTCGGCAGCGGGGTTGGTCCTGTACTTCAGGCTTCCTTTTCCTGAGATGAATGTGTTTCTCAGTCTGATCAAGGTCCGAGATCTCCCGACGTTCTACTTTCTGAAGACTTCCTATGTCTGCTTCTTGTTTGCCACACCATTTTTTGGATTCTCGCTGCTGACCTCGTTTCTCTATCTCTTCGTCTTCAATTCACGAGGCAGAAGATCCAGGCCCTACACACTCCCACCCTACCCAGATCCGCAAAAGCGCCACGAGCTGTTCCTAATCTTGGGCGAAATCCACAACCCACGGAAACCGGTGCCGGCTGAGAACCCACGCTGGCTGACCATGCCCGAGCGAGGTCTCTTTACCGGCATCGCTATCTTCGGTGCCATCGGTTCGGGCAAGACCAGCGGGTGCATGGTTCCCTTCACCCGCCAGCTGCTGAGCTATCGAGCCAAAGATCCGGACAAACGTATTGGCGGGTTGGTCCTCGAGGTTAAAGGGGACTTCTGCTACCAGGTTCGTTCCATTCTCAAGGAACTCACTCGGGACGGAGACTATATCGAGATCGGTCTGGATTCCGACTACTGCTACAACCCCCTGCACAATGACCTGGACGCTTACGCATTGGCCTACGCCGTGGCTTCCCTACTCACTAACCTGTTTGGCCGGGGCAAAGAACCCTTCTGGCAGCAGGCTTACACCAACATGGTGCAGTTCATCATCCTGCTTCACAAGGTGCTCTACGACTACGTCACCCTGTTCAATGTCTACGAATGCGCCATCAACCGGGAGCTGCTCGAATCCAGGATCAAGGAAGGGGAAAAAGTATTCGAGATCCACAGCTACTACCTCGTCGAACCTTCAATCTTCGAGCGCCACGAAGGCTTGGCTAGGTTCGAACCGACTTTTGATTCCAGTCTTGGGCAATATCGTGTTCCAGCCACTACAGAGCTGGCCCAGTACCTGGCCGCTGAGACGATCCCTCATAGCGGCCCGTTGGCAGAAACGTCATTGGTCGGATCCGACCCTTGCAAACGGGAACAGTTCGAGGCCGTCAAGCGCTGGTTCTACAACGACTGGTCTGCCATCGATCCCAAGCTACGGACCAGCATCGTCGAGGGGATCTCTGTTTTTCTGTCCCTGTTCGATACCAATCCCAGGGTCAAGCAGGTGTTCTGCCCTCCCAAGCAGTGCTACTCCCCGCGTGAGAATCACGACTATCGCCACGGCAGACCGCTACCTGGGTTTTCTTGGCTGGTCGAGCAAGGAAAAGTGTGTGCTCTCAACTTTCCGGTCTCGCTCAACCCCGGCCTCGCCCGCGCTCTGGGCACGTTTCTCAAGATGGACTTCCAGCGAGCTGTCTTAAACCGAATCCCAGTCATGGCAGCTCACCCGGAACGGTATTTTCGCCAGACCTTCTTCATCTGTGACGAATACCACCTGTTCGCTACAACCGGCGAGAGTGATCCGAGCGGCGACGAGAAGGCGTTCAGCCTGTCCCGCCAGGCCAAGCTGATCCCAATCGTTGCCACCCAAAGCGTCTCCAGTCTCAAGAGCGCGCTACAGGGCGAGACCTGGAGGACGTTGCTCCAGACCTTCCGCACCAAGATCTTCCTGGCACTTTCGGATGACTTCAGCACCAAGTTTGCCAGCGAGCTCTGTGGTAAGGAGGACAAGCTCAAGGTCAACTACAACATGACCGAAAGCTCTCAGGACGCCAAGATCAGCTTCCTGTTCGGCAAGACACTTTCCGACAAGGCCACGCTTTCTACGTCAAAGTCATTCAACGTTCAGCGAGACTTCATCTTCGACCAGAACATCTTCGCTGAATTGAAGAATCAGCAGTCGATCACTATTGCCTACGACGGAGTCAATCCTCATCCGCCTGCCTACTGCTACTTGAAGCCCTCTCACCGGGACCCGAACAAATCGTACTTCCAGCAACTCAAGGACGGTGAGATCTGATGAGCTTCGATCTGATTCTTCCTTTCCTCAGACCCATTGAGCACCTGATCCGTGACCCTCAAGTCAGCGAAATCATGGTGAATGGTTCTTCACGGGTATTCACTGAGCGGCAAGGCAGAATCGAGCCTGTCCCTGGAATTGAGGTCAATGAAAAGTCGCTTCATGTAGCCTTGCGAAACATCGCCAGGCTGCTGGGAGATGACATCTCAGAGTCGAAGCCCATCCTGGACGCCAGACTGCCAGACGGCAGCCGCGTAGCCGCCGTCATCCCGCCTTGCAGCCTGGGAGGAATCACGCTAACCATCCGCAAGTTCTCAGCCAGGCATTTCACGATCGAAGACTTGGTTAGCTTGGGGTCCATCGATCACAAACTCGCCAGTCTGCTTTGTCTTGAAGTCGAGAATCGCCACAACATTCTGATCAGCGGAGGAACAGGAACGGGCAAGACCACCTTGCTCAATGTTCTGGCTAACTTCATTCCTGACGAAGAACGGATTGTTCTCATTGAAGACACGGCGGAAATCCATATCCGCAAGAGCAATCTGGTACGGTTCGAGGCCCGAAGAGAGCAGACCACTACGCCAGCGGTTACCATCCGTGACTTGCTCAGGGCGACGCTACGTCACCGGCCAGACCGCATCATTGTGGGTGAGATCCGAGGCGGGGAAGCCTTCGACGTCCTCCAGCTCCTGAATACTGGTCACTCCGGAACGCTCTCGACGATCCACGCCAACTCGGCTTACCACGCTGTTTCTCGCTTTGTAAGTTGCGTTCTGCAATCGAACATCGATTTGCCCTACGCGGCCATCAAGTCCAACTTTGCGGACTCCATCAACCTATTGCTGCACATCGAGCGAAGGAACGGGCTTCGCTATGTCTCTCAGATCCTGAAGGTACATGGCTACGACGCGGGGAGTGACCGATTCCAACTGGAAACCATCTATGAGAGGAAGGAGTAACCGGATGTTTTCACGCAAGCTAACTGAGAGTCCCAACGCCACGATCACCGCTTGGGACTTCATTAAGGATAACTATGATCCAGACGACCGTTTGGCTGTTGTCATCAAGAATCCGCACGAGAACCGCGTGACGCAACGCATGGATACCGCCAAGGCGATTGCTTCACCGGATTTTCAGAAGTGGTTACGAGATCACAACGAGCGCGGAGGCGAGATTTACCTGACGACGAACGCCCTCATGGCGGAATCCTCAACCCGAACCCGGCAGGATGTCCTGGCCATTCGGCACGTGTACCTCGACATCGACGCCGAAGGCCCGGCTGTGCTTCAGAAAGTCATGACCGACCCAAGAGTTCCCAAACCGAACTATGTGGTGAACACCTCGCCCGAGAAATTCCAGACGCTCTGGAAAGTTCAGGATTTCTCGATCGGGCAAGCAGAGACTCTGCAGCGGATCATGGCTGCTGAGTTCGGTGCGGACCGGGCAGTAGTCGATGCAGCCCGAGTCTTGAGGGTTCCTGGCTTCACGAACCACAAGTATGGCGAACCACACCTCATCACGGCCCAAAGACATTCAAGCGAAATCCACAAGCCAGAGCACTTTCGCTTTCCAGTTCCGGAGTTCGCATCGGACGCTTCTAACCTGTCCCGCACTGCAACAACCAAGGCGGGTTCCAGCGAAAGCAAGCCCAACAAAGAAATCAGCCAATCAGAACGCGACTGGGCTTATGCCAAGCAGAGGCTGGCGATGGGAGCCGATCCAGAAGAAGTCGTTCAGGCCATCAGTGAATACCGTCCGGACAAGTGGAATCCGGGGGGCTACGCACGCAGAACAGTGGAGAAGGCAAAGGCGGAACTGAACGAAGGTAATTCTCCACAAGAAAACGTCCGGTCAGTGGTTGACCGGTAACTACGATGGAAGATCGCAGGCCGAGCTGCTTAGGTGAGGTGATGAAACAAATGATCTAAATACCCGGCCACCGACATTAAAGAGCCCATCAAATTTGAGCCAAGCCAGTTCGGATACACAAGCGCAATGAGGAAGCCAGTCCAGACAAGCGCGACCATCCCTTTCGATTTCAGATGAGTCGAAATCCAAAGCCCAAGCAATAGCCAGCCAAAGAAGAAGGCAGCCGTGACAAACAGCAAGATGATCAGCGCACACATGTCAGTCTTATAAATCCCGAGTCACACCGTTGTCCAGGTGTTTCAAGGGCGCCGCGATGTCCTCGACGCTCCACAAGCGATCAGCTACGGCAGCTTCCTGTTGGCTCAAGAGTAGAAGCGGGAATCTTGTGGGGAAGAAATTATTCGCTTGAAAAGACTGTGCGGCTAACGGCAGTCATATCCCAGCCCATGCTGGATTCTTTGATGCTACGACCTCATAAAGTTGAGGAAAGCGGTTCTTGAGATCAGCAACAGACAGGCGATCAGCCAAGGCAACTCCCTGAAGGGTTGCCACGGAATACCGCAACTCCTTTCCGTCGCTGCTATGCACCGTCACTCGATGATCACGCGTCTGCAGTACCATGATGACCTTGCTGTCTGACGGCTCTGGGACAGGCTTGACCGCTTGAGATTGGGCTTGTGTCGTTGTCGGCTTCTGTTTTGCTTTTCCTGGCGTCTTCGAGCGAGCGATATTCGTTTGCACAAGCAGGACGGCTGCGAATAAGCCAAAGGTCAACCAAATGGACGCTTTTGTTTTCCTTCCCATTTGCATTGCAGCCTCCTGATCTCGTTTTTAGGTATCGGCAATATTATACCTCAGAAACAGAGTAGATCCAGCAAGTCGAAAATGAGTCACCACCGTTTACGGTCTTGTCTTCGCACCAATAAAGAGCTTCTGACCGCTGAGCCGCCACCTGATGCCGCCTGTCTGGCTCCTTGACTCTTTCTTGCTGGATTTGACGATGCGAGCCAATTCATAAACGACGGGGCATCGAGCAGGGTCTGAGTGGCCAGTTCGTCCCTGTGAAGCCGTCCACTGTTTGCAGGTATCTGCCGTTTCGCCGAAGGCAGCTGCTCTTTCAGCATGGGATTCGATTGGCCGCTTCATTATCGGTTCGCGGAGTCACGGCGGATTGTTGAGCCAGTTGCCGCCTGCTTTCGCCTGTTCAACTCGTCCAGCAGCAAAACTCACGCCAGGCTGGACAGATCGCCTGTCATTCCTTTTGCCTTTGCAGTCCTTCGTTTCACTACGGCTGAAGCCGGCGTCGTTTCCCTCGTTCCGCTGACTTGTTCCTCGACTGAGGTGCAGGAACAAGATCCTCTTCACTCAAAAAGGAGAAACTCAAATGGCCAACAACACCAAAACCACAACCCCAAAGACGCAGGAACCGAAGGTTGAACCACCCAGCAATCGCAAGCCAATCCATGAGATTCGCATGGGCCGAATCAAGGCTGCCATCTGGCAGAACGAAACCGACAATGGCATTCGCTACAACGTCACGTTCAGTCGGCTATTCAAGGACGGCGAATCGTGGAAGCAGACCGAGAGTTTCGGCCGCGATGACCTGCCAGTTCTGGTCAAGGTTGCTGATCAAACACATAGCTTCATCTTCCAGAAGCAGCAAGAGAAGGACTGACGCCAACCTGCCGTCACCTCAGTGCGCCCGGCTTCGGCCGGGCGCACTTTTTTTTCTCAACCTCCGTGAAACTCGTATGGCTCGCTTTCAGCACACTTTTGGCACAGATCTTGTCAGACTGTTCCACATAGTCTGTCCAGAATCGTGCGTAGCTATCCGCACGATCCCAAAGCGTTCACATAAGGGCTCATCTGTCACGACGAATTTCTCAAATAAAGCACTGGCCTCTTGGGAAAGGCTTGCATTCGAAAGGAAGAGCTGGTGAGTGACAAGGTCCTCCATATCCACATGTTCCCCTATTTGATTGCAGTCCCCATTGTGATCATGAGCCAGAGGATCATGGAGAAACGGAATACCGAGCGCGTGCTTACAATTCGGTTGCGTGGCCATCCTAACCCAAGGATCACAATGGACGAACCGCTTGTCACTGCTGCGGACCTTGTGAGCATGGCCGCATCACACGCGCTTGCTTCGATTCCTTGAACGTTACACTCCCAGCAGCCGAAGCTACGGGCCGACTGACACTTCGGCCGCACAGTTTGGTCCGTCACTCACACCTGAGGAACCTGCCTTGCATCCCGCTGGTTTGGTTCAGCTCCGATTCTCTTATATTCGATGAGTAGTGAGCTTGGCTGCTCATCAATGTGAGTCTTAAGTTGCCTCAAAGCTGTTCCCGGTATTCTCACGGTCCGCGATTTCTGATAGGTCGGATAGTAGGTCAGTTCATAGGTGGCCGCTGGCTCAATTTCGTGGGGAGCACAGGAGAAATTACCATACGAGGATTGGTGTCTGCGGAAAGCGATGATCATGCCGTCCTGTTCCGTGGGGCGATGGTACTGTAGAACGCACCAATCCCGAGGACTCGTGGTCACTTCGCTGAGCGGGTAAAAGTTGCCGAGGTAATATTTGCGGATGCGTTTGCCTTCAGCGATCGCCTGCTTGAGTAAGCCCCGTGGATAGTTGAGGGGCCGGCAATCTTCTGCGAAAACAATGCCTCCATTGAAGCCGCTACGGAACCAGTAGGGTCCTGGTCCCATTTGTCCGCTGACACTGAGAGGCACAAAACGGTTGAGGCCAGCGGTCATCACCTGGTTCTGCAGAGCAGCCTGATCGAAATCCGGTTTCCAGAGCGGCCCGATGGTAGCATCGGTACGCCAGAGTGGCAGCGAGCGGGAGCAGGTTTCGAGATCTATTCGCATGCCGCCACTGGCGCAGTTGTCAATAAAGAGGCTTGGGTAAGCATTGAGTATTTCATCCCACATCTGGTAAAGCCCTTCGATGTAGCGAATCTCTGCCATTCCAACCCGGTCGGGGTCCTTCTTGTCCAGAAACTGCCAAAAAGGTCCAGGGTTGATATTGAAATCGATGCGCAGGGCATCGATCCCGTATGCTGCGATAGCCGCCAGGAGATATTTCGTCATAAACTCCCGAGCTTTCGGAATTCCAAGATTGAAGAGCCCGCTGCCATCCTTGGGAAGATTGATGACCCACAGGGGATTCTCTTTGGCGATGTGGGTTCCCGAGTAGACGCGTTCTGGCTCAAACCAAACCAGGAACTTCATGTTTTCTCGATGCGATGCGTCACTGACGGGCTTTAGGCCGTTCGGGAAACGGTCTGGTGGCTCAGCTCTCTTGATAGGAAAGCCATAGTGTCCCATGCCTTTCGGAAACCCATCTCGTGTCCAGTAGGCATCCAGCCAGAACAGCTCAAAGCCTAATCCCTTGACGGATTGGAGGTGTGAAAGGACGTTAGCCTCGGCGCTATCGTTGAGCTCGTAGAAGGAGGTGCTCATGTGTGTTATTGGGGGCAGAACAGTCTTACCTGCTAACTTTGGTACCACGTGGCTGAACATGGTTCGGCGAAATAGGTTGTAAGAACGCAAGGAGTCGTTTCCGAACCAGTAGAGTTGCAAAATGCGTGGACTCCGAATGGTCTCGCCCGGGTGCAGCTTGAGATGTATATTCTCCATGCCTGCTTGAAGATGGAGTGACCCATCCTGACTACGCTCGACCGCACCGTCCCACTGGCCCGACCATCCAAAAGCTGTGATTACTCCACCACCGCCAAATTCCAAATTGAAGAACGGACTAACCCCTTGGGATGACCGTCCTCCTTTCGAGGCGAAGGAGATTCGCTTACCTGGAGGCACAAGCTCATCAAGGGGCTGCCAATCATCCACCCCTGCGGTTGACCCATTCAGCCTATGCAACACAGGAGTGACCCCAACTCCAGGCACAAGGGACACATCCAACGCTCGTACTTTTTCGATAATCGGTGTATCAGCAGCGCCTCTATTCGTGAAATAGAGCGTCCAGTCGACACCCGGTGTGTCAGTATATACCTTGGCCACAGCGCGTACTTCAAGGCCGGTTTTCGGATCCGTGAGTGTCACGATGCGACGACGCTTACCTGCGTCAATCGGCTCTTCTGTTACTTCACGCTTCCAGGTATGAAGGAGTTGGGAAGATGACTGTCCCCCATATATAAACGAAAATGGCAATTCGGTTCCGCTTTGCCATTGATTTGCAATTTCGTCGAGCCACAGTTGCGAGCCGTCTTGAAATGCGACTTGGGCATCTGCCCAATTAGCTCGATCAAAACTTCGGTCGTCGTCGCTGTCTTCCACAATCAATTCAAACGCCTGGGCTCCGTCTAGGGACACGTTGATGTTGCGCATACCGGTGGCTGGCTTCATGATCTCTGAAACATAAACATCCTTGCCAGCAGCCTTGATTCGAAATCCTACAGAGGCACGCATGGCAGCGACGCTTTGATCCAGCCCAATATCGGCCCGAAATCGAGCAGCAGGCTTGGTGAGAGATACGCGTATCACGCTCGGGGCGTTTACGCCAATACCGCGTGCATAAGTCTTTTCACCTAACCGAATTGGGCCACCTGCAGAATTACGACCCACCTTCGTGTCGTCCCCCTTATTCTCTTGTGCGACGATAATCTGATCGACAGACGGCATTGGTTTGGCGCTGGTCGAGAACACCGATTCTCCCCATAGGTTGTTAAATCGTAGTTCCCTATCGGCATCCTGGGATTTCTTTTCAGGTAGAGTTAATAGTGGGGGAATAGATGAAAACAAGATCAGCAAAAATGTTACAGCTGCCGTGCTCTTTTGCATTCGGAAGCCTCCTTCAAATGTCGGACCATAGTTTTTCTGCGTTTTCCACCCAATTCTTGGCCAGGCAAATCCTTCCCAGGAAAAAATATGGCTCAGGCAGCCGAGGGGCCACTTTGACGATTGAGGAAAACTCTTGGTCGGCCAAATCCAGCCTTCCTGGAAAAAATCGAGCTCTCTTCGGTAATGCTTGTCGAGTTCTGTCTTCTGCGTGGCTTCAACACCAATCAGGTTAAGGCCAGCTAGGGAAACGATTAACAGAATAGACGTTCTAAGGGGCTGTGCAAAAACAACTTGGAGTTTTATTGGTTTCCGGCGGAATCCATTTGGATAGATCGTATAGTTCCTGTCGGGCAGTACCTCGTGTTTCGAAGGTTGATGTCGGCCATTTGCTGGTCAGCGATTTTGGCGCCCGTGAGATAGATTTTGGGGTTCAGATGCGCCGGTACTTTCAGCCACGTCCGGGTCGTGGTGCTGGCAATCATATCGAGGATGATGATGCCGCAGGATCGCAGCGATCGTCCGGCCCAGTTGAGCAAATTGGCCGCGGATGCGCGTTTGCAGCCCATGTTTCCAGGCGTGCGAACGACAGCCATTGCCGATGGCCAGGAGCCAAATCTGCATTCTGTGCTGATCTGCGTCCGAGGACTTTTCCGTGTCTTCGTGGCAACCAATTCCTTACTAGAAGACAAGCGTCCCGAATCGCTCCGGATTGTGCGGATGGGGCTTCTTTAGTCCGGAATGGCACCACATGCTCAATCGACGGCCGGTAGCGTCCTCCACCCCGTCCCAACGATTAATCTGGACACGCCATTGGTCGCCGACCTTAGGCGGGAGCTTGTTTGCCAGCTTCGAAAAATTCTTGAAAGGGATGGCCACTTCCAGCGTCCAGCCTTGATCCTGATCATCCCGTTTGTTGAGCGTGCCGCGAAGGGTTGTCTTGAGCTGCACGCCTTCAAGGTCCATGCTCTTGTCCAGTTCGTTGGGGAAAGGATAAAAGTAGTCAAACAGCACTCCACGGGCGTTCATTTCCAAGCCGTAGTAGGAATCGGTAGTCTCACTGGGCTTAATGAAGATCTCGACACAGTCGTCCAAGTAAGTGGCGTCGTCTCGCTTTGTGCAAACGGCGGTGATGTCGGTGTCTTCGGCTTCATAGCCGACATAGAGAGTGTGTTGATCGTGCAGGATCTTAACTGTGGTCTTCTGCTTCTTTCCAGTTTGAAAGTGCCAGGGGAACATCAACGTGATGGGCTGGGCCTGGATCCAGGCCTTCTCGGAGAGCTTCCCATCGACAACGATCTTTTCGTGGATCGTGCTGACTTCATATTTCGGCACCGGGTCGAGGTCCTGAATCTCTGTGTAGTTGTCAGCCTGGCAAATAACTGCCGCGAGCAGCACCGTTATGAGCGCGCCTCTTGGAATTGTCACACGCCTTCCCTCCGGGAGGTTGTCATAAGAGATTCACAAATTGGTTAACTGGAAGTCCAGACTGTCGGATGATTGCCCGCAGCATCCTTTTGTTTAGTTCTTTAAGATCATGCGCAACGTTCTGCCACAATGGGCCATCGCGGCGAAGGATTATATGAATCCCTTCCTGCCGCTTTTCAATGCACCCCGCCTTTACAGAGCTTACGGTTTTTGGCCAGAATTAACGGCATGCCATAGCGATTGCGTCTCTCTTCCTTGTTGTTTCCTTCGAAAAGGAAATGAGGCTGATCGGTTATGGCGTGCCACTATTCCGGATGCTGGTAGCCGCTGCCGTCGCTGAGAGAAGAGGACTGCGGCAACGCGGCGGTAACTCCTTGACCTTTACCAGAGGAAAATTGAAGAATTCGGTGCGAAACTGGAGGCTCTTATGCTCTGACAAATTGATATTTTTGAACAATCCTAAGTCGGTGTTCAAATAGCCTGGACCATTCAGAAGGTTGCGCCCGATGTTGCCATACCTTCCAGGTTGGTTGGCAACAAAAGCACTCTTGTTGAACCACTGTAATATTCTCTCTCCTCTCGACCTCCCTGCCGGCCGGAATAGCGAAACTCGCAGAGTGCTTCGCGCTGCGGTCCCGATGCCACGTTGTGCCGGTCGAGCCCCGAAAAAGGGGCCGGAAGGGCGCCAGGGAAGTGAAAAACATGCTCTGAACCCGCCACAACCCGGCTCGGCCCGGCCGGTTCTTTAAAAAAACGGTCGAAGGGAAAGCTCCCGTGCTGCAAAATCGATTTGTTCACAGCTTCAGTGTGCTCGCCGGCTCCGCTGTAGAAAGGTGGGAATCCCGCCTCTTTGGCGGGATTCCCAAGCTCGGTAAAAACTGTGGAAACGATGCCCTTGTTCCTGCGCTTTTTGTACGGTTTTCACGGCGCATCGTCTCCACAGCGAGTCTTCGGCCACGCACTCATTCACCTACCACGCAAATTTCAGCCCGAATTGAATGATGCGCGCCTCAGAGGTGCTCGTGATCCTGCCATTTATCCCCGATAGCATATTTGCAACCGGGTTCAACAAATTAGCGTGATTGAACGCGTTAAAGAGCTCAGTTCGGAACTGTAGCCTCATGTCTTCGCTAATTTGGAAGTTCTTAAACACTCCGATATCGGTGTTCCAAAAGCCGGGACCGTTTTGCAGATTCCGCCCGGAATTTCCATACGTGCCCGGCAGGTTGACTCGAAAGGCGGCCGGGTCGAACCACTTCAAAATCTTCTGCTCTTTCGAGCGGTCCCCGGACAGGTAAGGATTCCCGATTAAGTCCGGCCGGCCCTGCGTGCCGCCCAATGGACTATTGGCACCAGTCAAGGAGGCGTCAAAGCCGTCCAGCACCGAAAAAGGAGCCCCGGTCACCAGGCGCACTAGTGAAGAAACTTCCCATCCGTTGACCACCTGCTTTAGGGCCGAATTTTGCCCGCGATACGCACTCGGGATGTCATAGACCAGCGAGAGGGCGTCCACATGCCGGCGATCGTAATCAGAAGAACCTCTGCTCCCATTCAAGTTATAGGGATCCTGGCCCGCGAGACAGGCCAAGGTGCAACTCACGATGTCAATAGAGTGAGAGTAAGTGTACGAGTTAAGTAGGGAGAGGCCGTGCGAGAACGTATAGCGCAGTGTAGATTGTAGTGAGTTGAAACTGGAATTTCCCTCTGATTCGTACCTGCCGATAGCCGCAATGTGGCCGAAGTCGAGGGCCCTAATCCTTCTCGAGTTTACATTCGCCAGAGTTGAATAGGGCTGGCCAGTTGCTGGATCGGTGCCCGGTATATAAACCGCAGGATTGACAGAGTGCCACAGCTCCATGTGGCGGCCGAGCTTTCCGACATAACCCACTTCCAGCACCAGGTTAGGTACGAGCTGGCGCGAAATGCTGAACGTGAGCGTCGTAATGCGGGGTTTCACAAAATTCTTCGGAAACTCAGACGCGTCGCTTGGAAGCTGGAAAAAAGCTGGGTCGGATTGGATGCTCTTAAAGCTGGTCGTGGGATAAGGCACGAGGCCTCTATAGGGATCGCTCAGGACACCCGGGGGATTCGGGTTCTGGTTGATGGCAATAAACGGGAGATTATTGCCAGCAAATGAGGTCGTCCAAGCAGCTCCTGCATCCGTGAATAACCCGATGCTCGCACGAACCGAGGTCAGCCCGGTCCCAAAGGGATCCCAAGCCATACCGATCCGGGGCTGTATTTGCCACTTATCCGTCGGTATCAGAGTCGAAGGAATGCCGTTGGGATAGTCCGGCGTCACGTCGCCCGGGTACACCATTCCCGGCGGGGCATAGGGAAACGCCTTGGATTTGGTACCTGCGTTATACGCTGCGAGACTCCAAGTGCCGAAGCCCGCCACGTCCAGCCCATACTCCGAGCCCTGGGCTCTGTATTCCCTGAACGGCTGATGCAGCTCGTATCGGAGGCCCAGATTCAAGGTGAGGTTACGGGTCACCTTAAAATCGTCCTGAACGAAGAAGTTTCGGCTCCAACTCAAGTAGCCCGGATTGGTCGCGTACTGGATCCTCAGAGCGTTTGAGAGGGCACCCAACATAAAATCAGCCGCGGGGCTACCGGTAACCGTACCATTAGAGGTGAAACATCCAGTGCCGCAGACGTTCACGTCGAGATAATGCTGGCGGCGGTAAAAGTCGAGACCCATCTTTATGTTGTGCCTCCCTTTCACGAGGGTCACAGCGTCTCCAAACTGCCAATTGCGGCCACCTTCCCGCCAGTTGTTTAGGCCGCTGTCGCCAATAGAGAAGCGGCCCGTCACGCCGATCGTCGCGGAAACCATGGGTCTCTTAGTCGAACCAAAGATGTTCCCGGATTCCGCAGTGCCGGTGTAATCCCAGCCCTTGATGCCATTAGGGCCCAGAGAGGCGGGCGATATATTGTCTTCCTCAAGTCTAATCTCTGCTTGACCGGCGAAACCGAATCGAGCTTCATTGATGAGAGTCGGACTGAAGGTGTGTGTTTCAGAAATCGAAAGATTGGCCTGCACCCCAGACGACGTATACGAGCCATAACCGGCGTAAGGCCCGTGATTGAAAGCACCCACGGGCGTCGTAGTTTGGCGGAAATACATCCCACGCACCTGATCCTTATTCGAAATCGCGTAGTCGATCTTGCCAACATATTGATTGGCGTCGTTTTTGTTCGAGGAATCCGTAAAGAGCGGGCCGCCCGTCCCAACAGGAACATATTTCTTCAGCACGTCCACCGCGACCGGGTCAAAACGGTTGGACGGGATCACGTACTGCCCGCTGGAATTCGTCGGAAAGGGCTGGCCGGTGAGTGGGTCCTTGACGGGTGTGGAGCTGGTAATAAGACCGTTGCGCTCGTCAGTCGTAAACGGGACGGAGGAAGTCAACGCGTACGAGCGAATTCTCAGACCCTGAAAGGAGCCAAACCAGAACACGCGGTTCTTGATAATTGGGCCTCCGGCGTCCACGCCGAATTGATTCTGACGATAAGGGAACCTCCTCGGGGCAAAGAAATTCCGTGCTTGCAGCTTGTCATTGCGCAAAAACTCAAAAACGTCGCCATGGAATTCGTTGGTGCCTGATTTCACGACAGCGGTGAAGGTCGATCCGGCCCACTGGCCGTACTCGGCGCTGAGCGGATTCGTTATGAGCTTAAATTCCGCGAGCGCGTCCGGACTCGGATATTCGAGCCCCGAGTTGCTATACGCTCCAGCGAACCGAATTCCATCGAGGGAGTGATCCATGGAATTAGTGTACGACCCATTTACGCTTATTGTGGCGCCGCCACGCCCACTCACGACATCGATGGGCACCGAGACCACCGTCGCCCCCGCCACCGTTGCGGCGAGCTGCAGCGGACTACGGCCGTTAAGAGGTAGTTCCTTGAGCCTCCTCGACTCAATCACGTCACCCCTGGTCGCCGAGTAGGTATCGACCAACGGGACTGCTGCGGTGACTTCGACTTTCTGCGCTTCTTGCCCCATCTCGAGTTTAATATCCACTTTCGCATTCTGGCCGACCTGGAGGGAAATCCCTGTACTAATTTGAGTCTTAAATCCAGCAAGTTCTGCTTCCACCCGGTACTTGTTGCCAATGGGCAAGAACTGGATTAGGTACGATCCATCGTTGATCGTTGTGGCTGTTCGAGAAAACCCAGTAAGTTCGTTTATGGCAGTGACCTTCGCTCCCGGAACCACGGCTCCGCTAGGATCAGTTACGGTCCCGAGAATTGTTGCTGTAGTGGCCTGACTGTAGAGAAGAGATAAGGGTGTGAAAAGCGACAGCCCCACACACACCAACACTTCCTTCATTAAACTCCTTCGGCTCATAGCTCCTCCTTGATTGAAAACATTCTCGGCTTTGAGAGTTGAGAGATATATTCTTCAATGTATTTGTATACAATAGTTGAGAGCATTCGAAAAGTCAAGAAGTTTTTATGGAGAGTTAAAATATATTATAAATAATGTATTATGAACTGTATACAAGACAAATATCTTTTGCAGAATCTTTAAGAAAACGAGACAAAATAGAATTTACTTGCTTGATTGGCAAACTTAGTATACAAATAATCCAGAGCCTCATTACGGAGAGGCCCACAAGTCCAAAGCGACGAAGATTCGATCAAGTAAGTCTCTGACCGAGGTAGCCAGAAGAGTGGAAATGCTACAGGAGGATGCTGCTTAGAGGTTTCTAAAGGTGGAGATTCGGAGGCTCGAAATGAAGGGACCCTATGCTTCCCTGTTCTCCCTCGAAGATCGAGTGGCTTTAATTACCGGCGCAGGATCGGGGTTGGGAGAAGCAACAGCCTTAGGTTTCGCTGAATATGGAGCCAACATAGTCAACCTCGATCTTTCTAGTGAGAGGGCTGAAAACACAGCACAGACAATCCGGTCGATGGGCCGCGTGTCTATTGCTATTCAGGCAGATGTCTCTGACTCCCGTCAGGTGAAAGCAGCAGTGGAAACATCGTTTGAGAAATTTCGTCGAATTGATGTCCTCGTGAATTCGGCTGGAATCGGGGCGCATGTTCCTGCCATCAGCCTATCGGAAGCTGAGTGGGATCATGTGATTGATGTGAGCCTGAAAGGTACTTTCCTATGCTGCCAAGCTGCGGGAAAAGTCATGTTAGAACAAAGGAAGGGAAGCATTGTTAACCTTACCTCTATCGGGGGAATTGTGGCGCTCGGGCGGGGAACGGCTGCGATTGCGGCCAGTAAAGGCGGAGTGAACATGGTGACGCGGGAGCTGGCTGTGGAATGGGCACCTTATGGGGTTCGAGTCAATGCGCTTGCTCCCTGCCAGTTTCGTACTCCTGCGCTTGAAGCCGTCTTGCGAGATCCTCAGTTCGATGCAGATTCGTTGATGCGAAACTGGATTACTGATATCCCCATAGGGCGAATCGGTGAGGTCAAGGACATCTTGGGTCCCGCCCTCTTCCTGGCATCAGATGCCTCTCTGATGGTTACAGGTCATATTCTCCCGGTGGATGGGGGATATCTCGCACGTTGATGGTGAGCTCATGATGGTCAAAAAGAGATGGTGGCTTCGATGGCAAGTCTGATCAAGCAACCGAGCAGAGAATCGCTGACTAGCTTGCTGGAGAAGCCAATCGATTCACTTGTCTGGGGCTGGGATCGTCCTAACTCGTCCGAGGACATTGACTCCTAGGTTTGGGAAGGATTCGAAATGAACAGACTCAATATCGTAATCACCGATAAGTTTCCGCCAGACACGACAATCGAGGAGAGGGTGCTTAGACCTCTTGATGCTAATCTGATCCTTGCCCAGTGCCGCAGTGAGGAGGAGGTAATTGAAGCGGCGCATGATGCTGATGCCCTGATGGTCCAGTGGGCTCCCATTACTCGCAAGGTTATTGAGAGACTCACGCGTTGCCAGTTTATCAGCCGGTATGGAATTGGCTTAGATATGATTGATGTTCAGGCCGCCGCCGAAAAAGGCATCAGTGTGGTGAACGTACCAGATTACTGCATTGAGGAAGTCGCTGCACATGCGCTTACTTTTCTACTCACGTCGAACCGGAAACTCCCCTATCTTAATCAATCAATGCACGATGGAGGTTGGGAACCTCACGACGCGATCAGGCCTATTCAAGGACTGCCCGGGCAGACTTTGAGTGTAATAGGTGTAGGGAGACTCGGAAGAAGAGTCGCGGAATTGGCCACTGGCTTGGGGATGAAGATCCTCGGGTACGATATCCTGCCTCACCAAAGTGCCAGCCACGTGAAATTTGTGGATTTAGACACAGCGGTCCAGGAAGCGGACTATCTTTCCCTGCACTGCCCCCTGACGAATGATACTCGCCACATCATTAATGCCCGGGTTTTAGCCAAAATGAAACCCAGTGCATATCTCATTAATGTTGCTCGTGGCCGTCTAGTGGACACAGAGGCTCTTATCGAGGCTTTATCCCGAGGTCAGATTGCCGGTGCCGCTCTTGACGTGTTTGAACAAGAACCTCTACCGGGCGAACATCCCTTACGCAAAATGACCAATGTGGTGCTGACGCCTCACCTCGCTTGGTATTCTGAACAAGCTTTAGTCGCTGCCCAAGAAAAAACAGCTCAGCAGGTGTTGCACTTTTTTTGGAATGGACGAAATAATCGGAACACCTCGCTCGAACTTGGGCAATCGTCCGTGATTGTTTGAAAGGTGAGTGCTTATGACGGAACCGGGCAGCTCGATACGACCGCATGTGGCGAGAAGATTCGGGACGGATCAAGATAGCCAGTGAATCCTTAAATCGGCCAAGGTCTGAGCAGATGTCTTGGGCAAGATTGAAAATTTAGAGAACAACGCTAAGATCGTCGTGGTCGTAATGTTGGTGCTCAGAATTCCTTGTGAGACGCAGGTGTTCATTTCAGTTTCGTCCTTTCCTCTGCTCAGAAACGAAGGCCAAGAGTTCTCCTGCTTCCTTGGGTTGACAAAAAAGATCGATAATCCGCCGCTTGGCAGCATCAATGTGTTCTCCAAGCAATCGTTCGGCTACCTCCGCATCGCGGCGCAGGAGGGCCCTGACAATACCCAAATGCTCCTCAATGGTCGCGCGCAAGTGATGCTCGCTTTTACTACCAAACAGCCGGAAGGAATGAATTAATAATGAAAGCTTCCCCAAATAGGCGATCAGCCTGCGATTGCTTGAGCGGGAAATAATCAATCCATGGAGTTGCATATCAATCTCAGCATGTCGTTTAAGCTTTGCCGGCGGTTTCAAGCTGTTCAACTCGTTCAAACCTTGCTCGATCTCGAGGAGATCGTTGAGCTTGATATTGGCGACGGCACTACGAACGCTAAGGCACTCCAGTGCCTTACGGACATCATAGATCTCTTCGACATCATCAGGCGTAAACGCAGCCACGCGGGCGCCTTGGTTGGGAACTCTTTCCACCAATCCAACTTCTTCCAACTTAAACAAAACTTCCCGAATCGGGGTTCGACTGACGTTGAACAATTGAGCCAGTTCGTCTTCGACCAACTTCCGCCCAGGCTTGAATTCGCCGGTGACAATCTTTTGCAGAATTTCGGCATAGAGTTCAGAGTTGGCTTGCGCTTTCTTCGAGCCATAGTTGATCATAAAATGGTCCCTATTTTAGTTTTGTATACAATTAAGAATCAACGGGTCAACAATAACTGAGTGGAAAATCACTGTCAATTGCTATTTGACCACAAAACAAGGACGACAAAGACTCAACTTGAACAGAATGAACAATGTATACAATCTACGGATGCTGTTGAATTGCACAAGTAACCCTACGACTGGTCCGCGTAGGCGATCATGAATTATTGCTGACTCGATCTCCTCTCCTTCGTAATTCGATCCAGAGAATGCTTACGGAGGTCACGAAAATGGCGAGTTCACGGTAGAGAAGGTCCGATATCTTTCTGAGTGGGTCACCGCAATCGCGGGACGGCGCACCCTTCCAAATGGGTCGAAACTGCGTACTGGCTCACACTTTCAAGAAAGCCAACTCCTTCTGAGCTAAGATTTTGCGAGGCTGATCTCAAGGCTAATGCACGAATGAGTTCCTCTAGGCCCAAATCACCCAAAATGTTGGTAGTCGCCGTCAAGCATCGATCATCGAGGTGCAATCGTGAAAAGCTTTGTGGTTCTCTTTCTATCCCTCCTTGTTCTGAATTCTTCACTGTCAGCCGTAGATTCATTGCTGAAAGCGCCAAAACGAGGCTCATCGTCTTGGGGACATGATGATCAGCGAGGCGCGATTAACCAAGTCTCTCCAGAAACGATTCTGGAGGCGTTGAGACTTATTAAGAAGGGGATCATCATTCCACTTGGCAGAAACTATGAGGAAAGCATGCCTCAGGTATCCGGTCGCACTTATACCTTACTAATTCCTGAAGCTGCGCCACCTGCTGGAAAGTATGGGGCCGTCGCCCATGAAGAATTTGTAGCGACTCAATTGGGGCAAGTAGGTACTCAGCTTGACGGGCTAGGACATGTCGGAATAGGCGACGTCTTTTACAATGGATTCGACCGGAGAGAGTTCGCCACGCCTAAGGGGCTCACAAAGCTGGGCATAGAAAATGTCGGCGTTTTCCTAACAAGAGGGGTGCTTCTTGATATTGCGCTTCTTAAGGGAAAAGCGAGACTCGACAAGGGCTACGAAATCACTGACAGAGACCTGAAACTAGCCTCGAAAAACCAGCGGCTGGAAATTCGCCGCGGAGACGCGGTATTTGTTCACACGGGCTGGGGAGCTCTGTGGAATGTGGATAACGAACTCTACACCAGCGGAGAGCCTGGGATCGGCGTGTCAGCAGCCAACTTCCTGGCAGAACGAGGAATTATTTTAGTTGGCGCTGATAACTGGGCCCTTGATGTAAGGCCCAGCGCAGACCCTGAACTCCTGTATCCTGCCCACCCAATCCTAGTAACCAAGAATGGCATATATATCCTGGAGAACCTAGATACCTCGATGCTTGCTAGGGACAAGGTTCACGAATTCGTCTTCTTCTTCGCCCCGCTACGGCTCAAAGGAGCAACAGGCTCGCCTGGTAATCCGGTGGCCATATATTAGGCACTCAGTGCCTGCCTGCCCCAACCGTCGTCTGACTGGTAGTTGAGAAGACTCTCGCAGTAGTGGTTTCTGGAGCCGCATGCCCACTGTCATCCAATCCCAGCACGAAAATGTCTCCATCGATGTGGCTCGCGTGCGCCGCAAGGTGGCGTGGCGGACTCTGCCTCTGGTCTTCGTGCTGTACATCGTGGCCTACCTGGATCGCGCTAACGTGGGCTTTGCAAAGCTACGCATGGCGAGCGACTTGAACTTTTCCGATGCAGTTTACGGTCTCGGGATTGGCATCTTTTTCATCGGATATCTCCTTTTGGAAATTCCCGGTGCGCTGCTGGTTGAGCGCTGGAGCGCGCGAAAATGGTTTACACGGATTCTGATCACCTGGGGTTTCATCTCCGCGCTAACTGCCTTCGTCACATCGCCAATGCAGTTTTATGTGGCACGATTTTTTTTGGGCGTGGCCGAGGCGGGTTTCTTTCCGGGCATCATTGTCTACTTCACGCACTGGTTCACGTCTCAGGACCGGACGCGAGCCCTCTCCGGGCTCGTGATGGCGGTGCCCTTCAGCCTGGCGATGGGCGCACCGGTGTCGGCCCTGCTGCTGGATGTTGACTGGCTGGGATTCGCAGGATGGCGGTGGCTGTTCATCCTGGAAGGGGTGCCAGCCGTAATCCTGGGATTCGTGACGCTGGGCTGTATGACGGATCGGCCGCGCCAGGCGAAATGGTTGTCCCGGGCCGAGCGCGACTACCTCGAGAGTGTGTTGGAGGCTGAAGCTCGTGCGAAGGAGGGAACAAACAAAATTGGCGTCTGGCAAGCTTTGCGGCTGCGCAATGTCTGGCTGCTGGCGCTGAGTATTTTCGCGGCAAACAACGGTGGCTATGCGCTGGCCTTCTGGGTACCGTCGATGGTAAAAACGCTCTCCGGCGGCACCGATCGCGCAACCTTGCTCTACAGCGCATTGTTCTATGCCTGCGGATTAGCCGGTGTTTTCATTTCAGGACAGTCTGCGGACCGCACGGGCGACCGGAAATGGCATTGTGCGGGTGGCCAGGCAGCCACGGCGTTCTTCCTCGCCGGCAGCGCCATCCCCGGGCAACCGTTCGAGCTGGTGATGTCGTGGCTCTGCCTCACGGGATTCGCCGCTTACTTCTGGCCATCACCCTTCTGGGCGCTGCCCACCCTCACGCTCACCGCGTCGGCAGCGGCAGTCTCGATTGGCTTCATCAATATGTGCGCCAACCTGGCAGGGTGGCTTGGCAACTATCAGATGGGGTGGCTCCGGTCGCATGGCTACAGCGAGCGGGAATGTCTGCTTTTTCTGGCAAGCTGCTATCTGGCAGGAGCAGTCTTTACCAGCTTGGTGAGAATCCAGCGAACCAGTCCTAGTCAAACGTGAGAGCTTATGTCAACTTCTCTATTCGATCTGAAGGGTAAAGTCGCCCTCGTCTCAGGGGCTGCCCAGGGCATGGGTCGTGCCATGGCTCTTGCACTGTCAGAAGCCGGGGCGGGTTTGATGCTAGTGGACCGGAATGTGGACGGTGCCACGAAGACGGTAACCCTCATCGAAGCCTATAATCGGCGGGCCGTGGTCGCACCCTGCGATGTGTCGGACCCGGATCAGATCCGCAGCTTGTTCCGGAGGCTGGATACCGAATTTGGCCGGATCGACTTCCTCGGCAACGTGGCCGGTGAAGGGGTGATTGGAAGCCCGGAAGAGATCTCACTGGCGGACGTAGAACGGTCGTGGAGAAACCTGGTGCTGGGGCGCTTCTGCATGTGTCAGGAAGCGGGCCGACGAATGCTGGCGGCTGGAGGAGGCAGCATCGTAAATATCGGATCATTGGCCAGCACAACGGCACTGGGACGCGGCCACATCGGCTACAGCATGGCGATGGGTGCAGTGGCCCAGATGACTCGCGAGCTGAGCACAGAATGGAGCGGCCGTGGAGTTCGAGTGAACGCTATCCTTCCGGCGCAAGTGCTCAATCCCTCTCTGGAAGCACGTATCGCGGCAGATCCTGCCCTCAAGAGTCGCTACCTCAGCGGAATCCCCATGGGCCGCCTGGGTCATCCGGACGACATCAAGGGCCTGGCCGTCTTTCTTGCGTCCGACAGCGCAAGCTGGATTACGGGTGCACTGATCCCGATGGATGGCGGCAATCTCGCCATGAACAGCGGTGGCTCCGTCGGCCCAACCTCTGCGAAGGGAGCTCAATAGTGCCCGCGACCAGACAACAGATGCTGTTGTGGTATCGCACGATGCAGCTCATCCGCCAGTGTGAGGAGCATCTGGCACGCTGCCATCAGCGTGGGTTGGTTCACGGAGCTTGCCACACTTACGTCGGTCAGGAGGCCATCGCCGTGGGCGTGTGTGCGCATCTGAGCGCAGACGATGTGATATTTAGCACGCATCGCGGACACGGCCACGCACTTGCCAAGGGCTTGCCCCCCGCGGAACTCATCGCCGAGCTTTTTGGTCGCGACACCGGGTGCTCGCGCGGACGCGGCGGTAGCATGCACCTCTTCGCGCCGGAAGTTGGGCTCATGGGCACCACCGGGATCGTGGGCCCATGCATCCTGCAGGCAGCCGGAGCGAGCTATAGCTTCAAGTTGCTCAAGACCAGTCAGGTTGCCGCGGCCTTCTTCGGTGACGGTGCCGTAAATAACGGCGCCTTCCACGAGGGGCTTAACATGGCAGCCATCTGGAAATTGCCCGTGCTCTTCGTCTGCGAGAACAACCAGTTTGCCACCGAAGTCCCCTTCCTCTACGCGGCAGGAAATGTTTCGGTTGCCCTGCGTGGTGCTTCCTGCGGCCTGCCTGGTGTGGAAGTCGATGGGAACGACGTTTCGGCCGTCGACCGTGCGGCGGAGGAAGCCGTCGAGCGGGCAAGATCCGGCGGCGGGCCTACGCTCATCGAGTGCAAAACGTACCGCACCCGGCCCCACGCTGAGGGCATGGGTGACTATACCTATCGCACGCGGGAAGAAGTAGCCGCCTGGCGGGAGCGCTGTCCGATCAAGCGTCTTCGTTCGTTGCTGATTGCGGAGCAAGTGGCCAGCAGTCAAGAGCTCGATGCCATCGATGCGGAGGTTCAGGCCCAAATTGCGGCCGCATCGCAAACGGCCGAGCAGGCTCCGCTGCCAGACGGTAGCACGGCCACCCAGCACGTCTATTCCGAAAACCCGACACCCTCGCATCTTGCTGAACCGCTGCCAGGAGATCGCCAGATCGGATTTGCTGCGGCTACGCTGGAAGTGTTGGATGCCGAAATGGCTCGCCAACCTGGTATTTTCGTCATGGGTGAAGGCATCGGCGCTCGCGGTGGCAACTTCGCCACAACGACGGGCCTGTTCGCCAAGTACGGCGCCGAGCGCCTCTGTGACACGCCGATCTGCGAGCGAGGCTTCGTGGGCCTCGGCTGCGGTGCTGCGATGACCGGGACCCGGCCTGTCATCGATTTCATGTTTATCGATTTCATCAACGATGCCTTCGGCGAGATAGTCAATCAAATCGCCAAGATTCAGTATATGAGTAGCGGCCGGTTGAAGATGCCGATCCTGCTACGTGGCTGTGTGGGTATCGGACACTCGGCAGCGACGCATCACTCGGGCAGCTATCATTCAATCTTCGCTCATATCCCGGGATTGCGCGTGGTGATGCCTTCAAGACCTTATGATGCCAAGGGCCTCATGACCCGGGCGTTGCGCTGTCAGGATCCGGTACTGTTTCTCGAACACCGGGAGCTCATGGCTGTAAAAGGCCCGGTGCCCGTCGAGTCCTACGAGATTGAGTTTGGCAAAGCTCGCATCGCCTGCACAGGCACAGATGTGACGGTCGTCGCGCTGGCGCTGATGGTCCAGCGTGCCCTGGCTGCCGCGGAGCTTCTGCTCAAAGAAGGAATCAGCGTCGAAGTAATCGACCCGCGAACCGTCTCGCCGTTGGATACGGAGGCGATCCTCGCTTCGGTGGCGAAGACCGGCCGCCTGCTCATCATCGATGAGGCGTGCGCACCTTGTAGCCTCGGAGCCGAAATTGCGGCACAGGTTGCCGACGCCGGTTTCAACAACCTTGATGCGCCGATCCGGCGGCTGAATGGGGCGTTCGCCCCCGTGCCCTATAGCCCTCCCTTGGAAAAAGCTCTCGTTCCCGATGTCGACGCCATCACGCAATCCATCAGGGATCTGATTGCTGAGTGATCTTGCTATGCCAATAACAATCACGGTTCCACGTCTGGGCTGGTCGATGGAGGAAGGCACGTTCTCGGAGTGGCTGAAGCGTGACGGTGACTCGGTTGCAGCAGGTGACTTACTCTTTGTTCTGGAGAACGACAAAGCATCGCAAGAAGTTGAATCTCTTGACTCGGGTGTGCTTCATATCCCCGAGGACGCACCGGAACCCGGCGATAAGGTGGCGGTAGGTCAACTGCTCGGCTATCTCCTGGCTGAGGGCGAGAGTATTCCACTTGCAGATTTGCCGGCAGTGGTCACAGCTACACCACCTGGCACATCCTCATCACCGCCGGTCGTTGCCCCTACGAGGGTTTCGGGCGACCGGCCCGGCGGGGAGCCCATCATCACTCCACGCGCCCGACGCGCAGCTGCAGAACTTGGTGTGAATTGGATGGGTATCCCCGGCACCGGACGAGAAGGACGCATTCGCGAAGCAGACATTCGCAACGCAGCTGCGACTCAGAAGCCCAGGGGCTTCTCTTCCACGCGCAGGACGATTGCTGAGCGCACTTTTCTCAGCCAACAGAAAACGGTCGCGGTGACTCTCCATACGACCGCAGATGCAACTTCGCTGGTTCAGCTACGTCAGCAGCTAAAAAGCCAAGAAGGCTTCAGATCACAGAATGGCGCTGCTGTCGATGACCACAATCGTCGCCCCTTGGGCAATGGGGGACTTCAGGGGGGGGACGAGGCGAACGCAACCGAAACCGTCGTCCCAAGTTACAACGACATCCTTGTCAAGCTCACCGCCTCCGCGCTGCAGAAGCATCCGATACTCAACTCCCGATGGGAGGGAGAGACCCTACAAACCTGCTCCTCCATTCACATCGGCATCGCAGTGGATACCGAAGCAGGTTTGTTCGTGCCCGTCATTCGCGACGTGACCACGCAGACATTAAAGGAAGTGGCGCTGCGTTCTCGAGACCTGATTGAACGGGCCCGTTCGGGGAGATTGATTGCGCAAGAGCTCGGGGGAGCGACGTTTACTCTTACCAACCTCGGCGCCTTCGGTATCGACGCCTTCACACCGATCATCAACTATCCAGAATGTGCAATTCTCGGGGTCGGTCGAATACTGCGCCAACCCGTGGCTATGAAAGAATTCATCTCCCTCTGTGATGTAGTGACATTGAGTCTTACATTCGACCATCGAGCTCTCGATGGCGCTCCCGCGGCACGTTTTCTCAACACACTTACAGCTCTCATCGAGTCGCCGGTGCCCACGTTGATCCTTAGTAGGTAGCCAAAAACCTCCCTGAGCTCTTTCGTGGTTCCAAATCCTTTGGAAGGTCGTAGACTTCTCCCTCGTTCAAGCAGAAACGCTTCAACAGGTCATGGCAGCGGCAGAGTTCGGCGCCGGCCGAACCGTCGTCGATGCAGCCTGCGTGTTAATTCAATTAAGAGTGCCTGGGCTTCGTGAATCATAAGTACGTTGAGAAACTACGATTCTGAAAGAGGCAACAAAGTTTGACTTCGTGCCACTTCCGCGTCAACCGCCGCCTGAGCTCAGATTGAAGGTATTCGCAAACTCGCGGAGAAACTGTTGGATCGGTACTAGTTGTTCGCCAAATAGCTGATTGTATACTAACATCAACAGATTTTCCATTGGTGCCAACCTCTAAATTATCTGAAATAATGTTCTTATTTTCAGATAGTTATAAAATTAAGATTCAGACCCTAAGGAAGTTTCATTTGCTAGTTAGGTGAAATATCGTATACTATTCAGGCGCGCAACCATAGGGGAAGAAAATTGTCTTCTTTCCATTCAGCGATTCGGGGTCAATTCCTGAGTAGCACGACCGTGAGGATCGGTTGGAGTTCTGGCAATGCGGTGGACAAAAGCATCCTGCGGGAATGACCAGTACATTTTGAAAAGCCAGATGAAGGGTTGCATTCTTTCTCGAAGGGTGATCGTTGCCTTCCTTTACTGCGGTTGCTGTCTGCAGGCGACAGCGCAGTCCTCGAAGAATCATCCTCTGCTTCGGGAATCCACAGTCAACAAACTGAATCGACTCACTCAAGAAGTTTCCATAAGCGTAGGGGGAGGCGGCTCAGATTCGGTTCTCAAGCGGAACTACATAGATGATTTTGTCTTCGAAAAGCTCAAAAGAGACAAGATTCCCCATGCTCCGCTGACAACGGATGCCGAATTCCTCCGCCGTGTTCATTTGGACCTGACTGGGCGCCTACCAGAACCTGAGGTCATTAGAAAGTTTTTGTCTGACAAAGATCCTGAAAAGAGATCCAAGCTTATCGACGAACTGATGACGACCACGATTGGTATGCAGCTTGAAAAGCCACGCACGCCATTCCTCGACCGCTGGACCTATTTCTTTGATGAGCTGTTTCGTAATGCCATGGCCCAACTCGGCCAGGGGCGTAACGTGTTTCACGATTACATCTATGATTCTCTTTTGTTGAATATTCCTTATCACCAGCTTGTTACCGAGCTGATTACAGCAAGGACTCGTTCAAACTGGCAGGATGGGCCTTCCAACTTCTTGGTGCGTGATCGAGTGGACGGGGATTCCGCGAGTGTCAACAATGAGGACACTTATGACGAAATGGCCATCACAACGACAAAGCTCTTCTTGGGCGTGGACCTGGAATGTATTTCCTGTCATGACGGAGCACACCATTTGGAGAAGATAAACCTTGGTTTGAGCCAGTTGAAGCGAGCTGATCTCTGGAGGCAGGCCAGCTTTTTCAGCAAGACGCGAGTTTACTTGCCTTACTCCATCAGCTTGGAAATGGCCTTGGTAGACGACGGCAAGGGCTATGATTTGAAGAGCAGGAGCGCCGTCCGCATGGAGCGGCACGATGCCGATGTGAGTCCTCGCTTCTTATTGACCGGAGAGCAGCCTGGACAGCAAGAGAACTGGAGAGCCGCGTATGCGCGCATGCTTACTTCACACCCGCAGTTTCCTCGGGCCACAGTGAATTTGATCTGGGCGGAGTTGATGGGCGTCGGGATTGTGGATCCCCCTTTCGGATTCGATTTGGCAAGACAGGATCCTAAGGACCCGCCGCCGTCACCCTGGACGGTCCAGCCGACGCATCCCGAACTGCTGGAGGCTTTGGCCAAAGACTTTGTCGCGCAGAATTATGATCTCCGCCACCTCATACGCGTTATTGTCAAATCAAGCACGTATCAGCTTTCATCGCATTTTGAAGGAGAATGGAAGGAGGCATACGCCCCTTATTTTGCGCGCAGGCTCATAAGGCGCCTCTCAGCTGAAGAACTCTGCGATTCGATACAGCAAGCCACGGGCGTATTTAGTGACATCCCTGTGGCTGCATCACTGCTGAAGGTGCAACGCGTACTTCAAACGCGCTCGCCTGAAGACATTGCCGGTGAAGAGCTACGCCCCATGCAAAGTTTTCTGATCAGTTTCGGCGTCAGTAATCGTGACAAAGGCGACAAAGACCTGAACAGTTCCATGGTGCAGACATCCATGATGATGAACAGTAAGTTCGTGAAAAACCGAGTTCGAATCGACGAGAAAAGCCGCATGGGCGAGCTGCTCCGTCACGAGCCACCCTTGTCGAACGAGGAGCTTGTAGAGGAGATGTTTCTGGCATTCTTATCGCGGATGCCGGATTCCAACGAGAAGAGAGTGGCAATCACCACCCTGCAAAAATACCACTCTCAGGGCATGGAAGACCTTGCCTGGAGCTTGTTGAATAAGCCGGATTTCATTTTCAACTATTAAGAACGGTCAGGAGAATGTGTCCTATGAGAGAGTCGTCAAGCTATCTGCCCAGGGTGACACGACGAAGCTTCTTTCAGGTGGGAATGGCTGCAGTGTCCGGTTTCTATCTGGAGCCGATGGTGCGGCCTCTTAATGTGTTTGCAAATGAAAAAACAAAGCTTCGAGGTACCGCTGACTTTTGCATCTTTGTTTTTCTTAATGGTGGCGCAAGTCAACTCGACACCTTTGACGTGAAGGAAGGCCGCTGGACACCTCACGATTTCGACATTCGCACCATCAAGCCCGGAGTGGTGATGCCTTACGGCCTTTTCCCCAACCTCTCGCGATGCATTGATCAGCTGGCGGTAGTCCGGTCAATCGAGGCTTGGGAAACCGCACACGCACGGGCTCAGTATTATTTGCAGGTTGGACACAGTTTTAGTGCGCCGCGGCGAAAAGAGATGCCCGCAGTGGGGGCTGTGATTGCTAGCGAGTTTCAATCGCGACGAAAAGAGACAGATTTTCTTCCGCCTTTTGTCGCTATGAATTTCAACAACAGCAATGCAGGCTTAATTCGAGAAGGATGCCTGCCCAGCCAGTACGGGCCTTTGTCTCTCGACATGCAGCAAGGAACAGAATTTGTTGTTCCGGGAAATGAGAAATTGACCTTCGACCGTCGCCTACGGCTGCTCGAGCAGCTCAACCCGACCCGTCCGGGAGTAGCAGTAGACTTGAAAGCCATTCGGGAATTTGAGGCTTTCAGAAAGAGTGCAGTCGGCATGATGGTCTCACCAAGAATTGCAGAAGCACTAGTTCTGCCTGAACCAGATCGAAAACGTTATGGGATCTCTCCGCTGGGTGATGCTTGCATCCTCGCACGGAACTTGGTTCGATTCGACGCTGGAACTCGCTTTATCTTGATCTCTCATAACGGTTGGGACTTGCACGCCAACATGTTTGACGTCAAAGCCAAAGTGAATCATTACACGTTGTGCCGCGAGCTGGACACGGCGCTTTCGGCGTTGCTTTCAGACCTTGCTCAAACGAGATCTGCGGACGGGAAGGCTCTGTTGGAAAGAACTTTTGTGGTATCGGTTGGAGAATTTGGCCGCACCGGAGGTGCTCTCACCGTTAACAAGGGACGGGATCATAATCGCTATGCCTCAATCGGTCTCTTTGCAGGTGCAGGCGTGATGGGCGGACGTATTCTAGGGGCCACCGACTCAAGCGGGGAAAAGGTAGTCGAATCAGGATGGGAAGAAAAACGGTCTATCTACACCGAAGACGTGTTGGCTACCATCTACTCCCAGATGGGGATCGATTGGAACAAGAAGATCACCAATACTCCTTCGGGACGCGATTTCGAGTATTTGGAACCAGCATCGGGCACCGAGTTTGTTAGATTCAGGGAGATCTCATCCTTGTTTGCCTAGGGTAGTACCTGAATTTTGCACCGCGGCGACAAGTTGAGCGGGATCTTTACGAGAACCTGAACAACGAGAAGTTCGACGATGGTGCCGGGCACACTATCCCGAGTACCGGCAGCGCATCCACGAGTCGATCAACAAGAAATTCCAGATCGCCGCCGATTTTGCCGAAAAACAACGCCCTGCCACTGGTGAGGGATGAGGGCGGAATTCTGTACCCCCGCAGAAGTCCCGGTTCGTGATAACCCCGATGGGCACGAAGGAGAAGATGTCTTCGTAAACACTGCTATCGCTACCGGACACTGGGGCATTCTATCGACAGGCTGCGCGTCTATCGGCCGGACGTGATGTAGAGCCATACAAAATTCAACTGGATTCGCACGAACTTCAAGACTATGACGACGATCAAAGTAGTGGCCTTGATTGCGGTGATGGCGGTGTCTGGATGGAGCGAGACGCCACTCTTTTTTGAACCAGACGTGCAGCCCATACTGAAGGAAAACTGCCTCGCCTGTCATGACGCCAATTCGCCTCAGGCTGGGCTGTCGCTCGCCTCGCGGGACGACATCCTGAAGGGCGGCAAGTCGGGCGCGGCGGTGGTTCCGGGAAAGCCGTTGGAGAGTCTGCTGCTCCAGATGGTATCGTCCGGAAAGATGCCCCTCGGCGGCAAGCCACTTTCTCCGGAGCAGATGCTGGCCATTCGCAGGTGGATCGAAGGGGGAGCGCTTCGTGAAGGCGAGACCGGTTCCGCGAAACTCACCGCCACCGAGCAGGATGTTCAGGGCATCCTGAGCGCCAAGTGCTGGGTCTGCCACGGGCGTGTGACGCGTCAGGCGGGGCTGGACCTGCGATCGCGAGACAGCCTCCTGAAAGGCGGCAAGTCCGGCGCCGTCATCGTGCCGGGGAATCCCGACGAGAGCCTGATCATCCGCCGAGTCACTGCGCAGCAGATGCCGCCGCCCGAACTGCAAGAGCAGTTTTCCGTTCGCGGCTTGACAACGGACGAGTTGGACAAGGTGCGGAGTTGGATCGCCAGGGGAGCACCGGCATCCACAGAGCAGCAGATTGACGTCGCGGCGGATTCCGACCCGATCGTGAAGGCCAAGGACCGGGAGTTCTGGTCGTTCCGCGCGCCGGAGCGTCCCGAAGTGCCTGCGGTCCGTAACCAGCAGGCAGCGCGCAATCCCATCGATCGCTTCCTCCTCGAAAAGCTCAACGCCAAGGGGCTGAACTTCGCACCGGAGGCGAGCCGCCGCGTGCTGATTCGTCGCGCCTATCTTGATCTGATCGGTCTGCCTCCATCGCCGCAGGATCTGGCGAGGCTGTTGAGCGACACGCGCCCTGACGCCTACGAGCGGATGATCGACGAACTACTCGCGTCGCCGCGTTATGGAGAGCGCTGGGCGCGCTACTGGCTCGACGCCGTAGGCTACTCCGATTCGGAAGGCGGCACCAACCTCGACGCGCTCCGGCCGCATGCCTGGCGCTACCGCGACTATGTCATCCGCTCGCTGAATTCCGGCAAGCCCTACGACCGCTTTCTCACCGAACAGATCGCCGGCGACGAACTGTTCGACTACAGTGAGGCCGGCGACTATACACCGGAGGAGATCGACCTACTGGCCGCGACAGGTTTCTGGCGGATGGGCCCCGACAGTACTTATTCGACTGAGCAGAATTTTATCCCCGAGCGCATGGACGTGATCGCGTCGCAGATCGAGATCTTGGGTGGCTCGGTCCTGGGACTCAGTGTCGGCTGTGCGCGCTGCCACGATCACAAGTACGATCCCATCCCCCAGCGCGACTACTACCGAATGGTGGCCATTCTCACGCCCGCTTACGATCCCTATGCCTGGCGCATGCCTAACTTGAACTGCGGTGGCGTGGGCGCCAAGTGCGACGACAACACCACCCGTTATCTGGCGCTGAAGGTCTCTGCGGATCAACAGGCAGTTGACGCGCACAACGCGCCGATTCGGGCCCGTATCGAAGCGGCGAAGAAGGAACTGGACGAGACGGCCGCGCCGTACCGGAAGACGCTGCTCGACGAGAGGCTGAAACAGATTCCCTCTGCCGCGCGCGTGCCGGTTCAGCAGGCTCTCGACACGCCGGAGGCGGAACGATCGGCTGCGCAGAAGGAACTGCTCCTCAAGCACGATGCCGTCGTCGGGATCAAGGCGCGCGACATCGAGGAAGCCTTTCCCGAATACAAGAAAGAGAAGGAACCGCTCGACAAGCAGATTGCCGACGAAACCGCCAAACTGAAGGAATCTCCCAAGATCCGCGCCTTGTTTGACCTGGGACCGGAGCCCCCACCGACCCGAATTCTCCTGCGCGGGGAAGCCACTCATCCAGGATCTCTGGTCGCGCCCGGAGTGCTGTCGGTGGTGAGCGCAGGTATCTTGCCGTACCAGGTCGAGCCGCCGGGTTTCGCAACCAAAACCACCGGCCGGCGTTTGGCGCTGGCGCGTTGGCTGACGCAAGCCAATCATCCGTTGACTGCGCGCGTGATGGTAAACCGCCTGTGGCAGCAGCATTTCGGTAACGGCTTGGTCCTGACATCCGGAAACTTCGGGCGAATGGGGGCAGTGCCGTCCAACCAGAAACTCCTCGATTGGCTGGCCACAGAGTTCGTGCGCCAGAACTGGGACATCAAGGCAATGCACCGCCTCATCATGACCTCGGCTGCATACCGCCAGACTTCCAAGTCCTCTGTTCGGGCTCGGGAGTTGGATATCGATAACGTGCTGCTGTCGCGATTCCCACTGCGCCGCATGGACGGGGATGCGCTGCGCGACTCGATCCTCAAGGTTGCCGGCCGCCTGGATGAAACGCCGTTCGGTCCGCCCGTGCCGCTCAAAGTCATGCCCGACAACGAGACTGTGACCGAATCCGGCAGGGCCGGTGGCCGCCGTTCCATCTATCTGACCGTCCGGCGCACCCGGCCCGTCTCGCTGCTGGAGACCTTCGACGCGCCGTTCCTGAATCCCAATTGTGTGAAGCGGGCTGAATCCACGGTGCCGTCTCAGGCGCTCGAGTTACTGAACAATGACTTGGTACGGGAGTCGTCGCGCTATATGGCCGGACGCATCGTTGACGGCGCGGGCGAGGACACGAAGGCGCAGATTGAACGTCTTTACTTGCTCACTCTGTCGCGCGAGCCCAGTGGGGACGAATGGAAGCAGGCGCAATCGACCCTAGAATCGATGGCAGAGGAATGGAAGCGGTGGTTGGGGGAGAACCTACCCGCGGAGCCGATACGCCGCAAGGCGCAATGGCTGGCTCTTGCGACGTTGTGCCACACCCTATTGAACTCAGCCGAGTTCCTGTACGTAAACTAGAACTATGGAATGGATTAATGCTATGGAAAAGTACCCCCGACGCACTTTCTTCAATCGTATGGCGGACGGCTTGTGCGGCACCGCGCTTGCCTATCTTCTGGACAACGATCTGTTTGCCTCGAATCCGGCGGTTGCCGGGCCGAAGATCTATGACCTAAAGTCGAAGCAACCCCATCACACTCCACGTGCGAAATCGGTGATCCAACTCTTCATGAACGGGGGGCCTAGCCAGGTGGACCTGTTCGATCCGAAGCCGGCGCTGGAGAAATATGCGGGCCAGCCGCCCAGCCGTGACCTGGCGGCGGAGGTGCGCGCCGTACGCGAGACAGGCGGCCTGATGCCGTCGCCCTACAAGTTCGCGAAACATGGGCAGTCTGGTGCGGAATTGAGCGAGATCCTGCCGCACTTGGCAACCTGCGTCGATGATATGGCGATCGTGCGGTCGATGTTCACGACCCACATTTCACACGAAGCGTCGCTGTTTCTGATCCACGGGGGCCGCATCCTGCCCACGCGACCGACACTGGGTGCCTGGATCGTTTATGGCCTGGGTTCGGAGAATCAGAATCTGCCAGCCTACGTGGTCCTCGACGATCCCAAGGGACCGCCGGTCAACTTCATCCAGAACTGGCAGGCTGGCTCCCCGCCGTGTACCAAGGGACGCGTGTGCGGTCCGAAGGTTCACCCATCCTCAACCTGCAGCCCAAGGAAGAGTACCCCGGCGCCATCGTCGATCTCAGCCGGAGCCTGCTGCGCAGCATGGATACTGCGCACAAGAGGGCCCATCCGGGTCACGCGGAACTGGAAGCCCGCATCGCCAACTACGAACTCGCAGCGCGCATGCAGATTGAGGCCACTGACGCCCTCGACGTGGACAAAGAGACCGTTGCCACGCAGCGCCTGTACGGAATGCATGACGAACGGACCGCTTCCTATGGACGCCGCTGCCTAATGGCGCGACGCCTGGTAGAACGCGGAGTGCGCTTGGTGCAGATCTACATCGAAGGCCAAATTTGGGATAATCACAGCCAGATTCGCAAGGGCCTCGAGTACGCTTGCGCCAAGACCGATGAACCAGCCGCGGCACTCATCAAGGACCTGAAGCAGCGCGGGCTGTTGGATTCGACTCTGGTGGTGTGGGGAGGCGAATTCGGCCGCCTGCCGATCGCCCAAGACCCCGGCCCGAACGCAGGACGCGACCACGGGCCTTCCGGCTTCAGCATGTGGATGGCGGGCGGCGGCGTGAAGGGTGGTACCGTCTATGGGGCCACGGACGAGATCGGCTACCGCGCTGTCGAGAACCGTGTCAGTGTACAGGACTTCCACGCGACGGTGCTCCATCTGCTGGGCTTGAATCACCGCAACCTAGTGTTTGAGAGAGAAGGGCGCAGTGAGCGTATCACGGACGAGTTCCCCGCGCGGGTGGTTCACGAGATTCTCGCGTAGCCGGCGAGTATAATGGCCAGTGCTACTGGGATCAATGAGGCGGCCACGGTCGGTGAGTTGATCGAACGGCGGCACCCCAATGGACGACTCAAACACCATGAATGCCATCAGGTGCTGGAACGGATCCTGCTCAATCCCGGCGCTCGGGGCGGTGTCCCGAAAGGCTGCTGGCCTGCCTGAGATCTTAGCTGGCCCTAAGATGGCCGGTTGCGAGCGATGGGCTGACTTACATTTCCGGAAATCTGAGTTGACGCCGATCATCAACCTGATCGCGGTCCAATACCCGTGTCGTCGCTCACATGCTCCAAACTCCGTCCGAACAGGTCTTCGGAAGGCAGACCCACACCATGGATCAGAAGTGCTATCGATAGCATTGACGTCCTCAGATGGATGGTTCACCTAATTCCATTCCTTCAACCGCACCATCGCCACCAACCGCTGGACTTCACTGCATCTATTCTCAACCGAGCTTTTCCCGGCCCGTCCATCGCCCGATCGAGAGGCGACTTCAATCGCAATAGAAGCCGCATCACCCGTTTTTCTTTTAGGCGTACGCCAGTCAGGTCTAGGAAATCGTGACAATCTCTCCTGCTCGGCGCAACCTCGTGGATATTTCCGAGTTTACAGCGACGATTGAATCCCAAGTATGGAGACAAAGACATGACGACTCGAATACTGACAACGATGGCTGGGGGCCTGGCAGTCTTCCTGATGCTTGGAGACCCGCCCTGGGCTGGAACTATCAATCAAAGAGAGTGGCAACAGCAGCAACGCATCTTCCGCGGCTATCGAAGCGGCGACCTGACGCCACGAGAGTTCCGGAGACTTGAAAGAGAGCAGGCCCATATCCGGCGCAGCGAAAAGCGCGCGCTCCGTGATGGCGATTTCACTGCAAGAGGATGAGAATTCAACGCCAGCAGAACCGCGCCAGCCGGGACATCTTCCGCCAACGGCACGACCGTCAGTCTTGGAGATAAGCTTCGCACAATCTGACCAGCCAAGAAGCCCGGACTTCTCACCAACCGGGTGATAACCCATACACGCCGTTTTTCCCGGAATACTGTTCACCGGTTGGGGCACCCGTCCTACAAAGGTTGGAGGCCGCATGCCCTCATGCGGCGTTGTTGGTGAGAAATCCGGGATAGGACCGCGACCGTTGAAGAGACGACCGCGGTCTTGCCTTTCGTAGACGGCCAACGCCCCCGGACGGATGATGAATTCATGGATTCCCACCTTGAGCTAACACCCGAAGGCCTGTGACTCGCACGATAATGTGGCCGCGATTGCAACCATAAATTGGCCACCTGTTCTCCAGAAGTCCTTTCATTTCAGTGTGGCTCCTCACCCGCTCAACCACAGTTGAAACCATAAACTGGCC
>Ga0187892_10001741_pt1 | contig 47714 bp, 48 predicted proteins | sample MA1701073metaG_FD_139345 | JGI IMG/M metagenome (GOLD analysis project Ga0187892, IMG submission 139345) | Bio-ooze microbial communities from a basaltic lava cave in the Kipuka Kanohina Cave System on the Island of Hawaii, USA - MA170107-3 metaG ...
CCGTAGGAGTCTGGGCCGTGTCTCAGTCCCAGTGTGGCTGGCCGTCCTCTCAGACCAGCTACGGATCGTCGCCTTGGTGAGCCGTTACCTCACCAACTAGCTAATCCGACATGGGCTCATCCAACAGCGCGAGGCCTTACGGTCCCCCGCTTTCATCCGAAGATCGTATGCGGCATTAGCCCGGCTTTCGCCGGGTTATTCCCCACTAAAGGGCAGATTCCCATGTATTACGCACCCGTTCGCCGCTCGTCAGCACGTATTGCTACGCCTGTTACCGCTCGACTTGCATGTGTTAGGCACGCCGCCAGCGTTCAATCTGAGCCAGGATCAAACTCTTCAGTTCAATGGTTTGAGCTGAAGCGAGATCCCAAACTCCAAACATGTCCGGTGTGACCCGGACGGCTGGACGCTTGGTTACTCGCAGTGGCGCCCATGAATGGACACCTGACGCGAGTCCCCACACAAATTACCTGCTCATTTTTTAAAGAGCCCCCCGGCGGCAACAGCGACGGGGAGGACCGCGCGCGTCTCCCCCGGGTCCTGGGGGGCGCCGCACGGCACATTTATGTGGTGCGGCACGAACCCGCCCGGGCCACCCTTTCCAGGGCCGCCCGAAGTCGGGGGCCGGCAGTATAGCGACCCCCCGGGGGGTGTCAATGCTTGCAGAGCGTGACCCGTGAGATGCCGCGCTTTCCGGCCTGGATCAGGACCGTGGAACCGGCCGGCAGGGCCGCATCCCGGGCTGAAATCCGCTCGCCGTCCACGCGCACGGCGCCCTGTTCGATCAGTCGATAGGCCGCCGAAGCCGAGGCGGCGAGACCCGCTTCTTTCAGGACGTTGGCGAGCTTTGCCGAGTCGCCGTCGACATAGACCCGCGTCTCCGGAACGTGCTCCGGCAGCGCGCCTTCGCGAAACCGCGCGATGAAGCGGTCGCGCTCGCGTGCGCCCTGACCGGCGCCGTGGTAGCGGTCCACGATCTCGGCCGCCAGTTCGAACTTCGCGTCGCGCGGATTGGCGCCTCCCTCGGCTGCTTCGCGCAGCTTTGCGATCTCGGCCAGGCTTTTCGCGGAGAGCCGCTCGAAATAGCGCCACATCAGCGCGTCCGAAATCGACATGAGCTTGCCGAAGATCTCCTGCGCGGGATCGTCGATGTCGATGGTGTTGCCGAGCGACTTCGACATCTTCTGCACGCCGTCGGTGCCCTCGAGCAACGGCATCGTCAGCACGACCTGTGGCTCCTGGCCGTAGTCGACCTGGAGCGACCGGCCGACCAGCAGGTTGAACTTCTGGTCGGTGCCGCCGAGCTCGACGTCGGCCTTGAGGGCGACCGAGTCGTAGCCCTGCACCAGCGGGTAGAGGAACTCGTGCACGGCGATCGGCTGCTGCCCGCGGTAGCGCTTCGCGAAGTCGTCGCGCTCGAGCATGCGCGCAACCGTGTATTTCGCGGCGAGCTCGATCATCCCGGCGGCGCCCATCGGCGCGAACCAGCGCGAGTTGAAGTCGATCACCGTCCGGCCGCGGTCGAGGACCTTGAAGATCTGCGCCTGGTAGGTGCGGGCATTGGACTGGATCTCCTCGGGCGAGAGCCGTGGCCGGGTGGCGTTCTTGCCGGAAGGGTCGCCGATCATGCCGGTGAAATCGCCGATCAGGAAGATGACCTCGTGGCCCAGCTCCTGGAACTGGCGCATCTTGTTGATCAGCACCGTGTGCCCGAGGTGCAGGTCCGGGGCGGTCGGGTCGAAGCCCGCCTTGACGCGCAGCGGCCGGCCGCGCGCGAGCTTCCGGAGCAGGTCCTCCTCGGTCAGGAGCTCCGCGGCGCCGCGCCGCAATTCGTCGATCTGTTCTGCCGGCGGCAGCATCATTCCCCCTGCCGGCAGCGGTCTGCGGCAAGGCTGCAATTCTGTGAGGCCGGCCGGGGCTTGGCAAACGCCGGCGCGGTCCGGCCGGGCCATATCTGTGACGGAGTACAAACGACGGGCGATCAACGGGTTGACGTGAGCACCCCCCGCCCTTTACCGTCGCTTCCCCACTCCCGATTCTGGACGCCCCGGGTGCACCGACCGAACCGCACCGGCACCGCCGCCGACTCCGCCGCCCTGGCCTCGCCGCGGCGCCTCGGCGTGGTCGCGTGCTGCATCGTGGCGGGCGCGATTTTCTCCGCGGCGGGCTCTCAGATCCGCAATCCGCTGCCCGACGCGCAGCCGGAGGAGGCGCTGCCCGCGCCCGGCGCGGCGCCGGCCGCCGACGCCGCGGTGCCGGTCGGACCGTTCGAGTTCGTGGCGATCGAGATCGGCCGCAACGACACGCTCGACCAGCTGTTCCGCGGCCTCAGCCTCGAGCTGGCCGATCTCGCGGCGCTGCGCAGCCTGCCCGACGTACGCAAGAGCCTCGACATGATCCGGCCCGGCGACGTGATCCAGCTGACGCACCTGAACGGCGAGATCCGCTCGCTCACGCGGCGCATCAGCGAGACCGCGACGCTCCTGGTCACGCGCGGCGGCGAAGGCTTCAATGCGAACATCGTCGAGAACCCGCTCGAAATGCAGGAGCACCGGCTGGCCGGTACCGTCGCGAGCTCGCTGTACGTCGCGGTCAATGAGGCGGGCGGCACCGACCGGCTCGCGGTCTCGCTGGCCGACGTGTTCAAGTACGACATCGACTTCGTGAATTCCGTGCAGCCGGGCGACCGCTTCACGGTCGCCTTCGAGCAGCAGTGGCAGGACGGCGAGTTCGTGCGCGATGGCGACATCCTCGCGGCCGAGTTCGTCAATGACGGGCGCACCTACCGCGCGGTGCGTTACGTCGGACCCAACGGGCGCGCCGATTACTACACGCCGGACGGACGGCCGGTGCGCAAGGCCTTCCTGCGCTACCCGGTGGACTACGGCCGCATCAGCTCCGGCTACAGCCTCGCGCGGCGCCACCCGATCCTCAACCGCGTGCGCGCGCACCGCGGCATCGACTTTGCGGCGCCGGCCGGCACGCCGATCAAGGCCGCGGGCGCCGGCCGGGTCGTGAGCCGCGGCTGGAACGGCGGCTACGGCAACGCGGTCGTACTCGCGCACGCCGGCGGCATCACCACGCTGTACGGCCACATGTCGCGCTTCGCGAATAATTTGTCGGTGGGCGAATCGATCGCCCAGGGCGAGGTCATCGGCTACGTCGGCCGGACTGGCCTCGCGACTGCGCCGCATGTGCACTACGAGTATCGCGTGCGGGGCGTGCACAAGAACCCGGCGCGCGTGACGGTGCCCAAGGCGGACCCGATTCCCGCCAGCCAGATGGCCGACTTCAAGGCGCAGACCGCGCCGCTGCTCGCCCGTCTGGACGCAGTGACCGCCGATCAGCCAATCCGCGTCGCCAGCGCCGACCGCTAACCTAAAGGGGACGCAACCCTTATCTGCAGTGCAGAAAAGGGTTGCGTCCCCTTTTTGTCAGGTCGAGAACGACGACCCGCAGCCGCAGGTCGTGGTGGCGTTCGGGTTGCGGATCACGAACTGCGCGCCCTCGAGATCCTCGCGGTAGTCGATCTCCGCGCCGGCCAGGTACTGAAACGACAGCGGGTCCACCACCAGCGTGACGCCCTGGTTCGGAAACTCCGCGTCGCCCTCCTCGATCTTCTCGTCGAAGGTAAATCCGTACTGGAAACCGGAGCAGCCGCCGCCGGAGACGAACACGCGCAGTTTCAGGTTGGGGTTGCCTTCCTCACGGATCAGCTCGCCGACCTTGCGGGCGGCGGCGTCGGTGAAAATCAGGCCATCGCTGGTGGCAGTCTCGCTCATGACGTTCCTGTGCCGGCTCGGAATCTCAGGCGATTCTAGTTCCCGGCTCCCGGGCGGTCAAAGCACTGCCGGCTCCGCTTCGCCCTCGACGCGCCACGGAAAATTCTGCCGGGAAGGCTCGGCATCGCGGCCAAGGCGGTATTCGATCACGAGGCCGGACGGCTCGAATGCCGCGGGCAATTCGACCGGCACCTCGATCTGCTGGAAGAAGCGCAGCGAGAAGCGCAGCTCGCGGCGTCGGTCGGGCTCTATGTCCGCGAGTGCGAGGCGCGCATCGGCGCCGCCCTGGCGCCCAAGGACGGTGAAGCTGACGGTGCCGTTCGCGACCGCGTCGCGCGTGGCCGCCTGCACCAGCGTGATCAGCACGCGGTAACGGCGCTCCTCTTCGTGGCGGATGCTCAGTTCCTGCACGCGCAGCGTGCCCGCGCCGAACTGGCGCGCAACCAGGCCGCGGTAGAACTGCAGCTCCTGACGCTGGCGCGCGGTCTCGGCCTGCAGCTCGCCCATCATGCGCTGCGCGTCCGCCTGCGCCTGCCGGTCCACGCGCTGCACCAGCTCGGCGGTCGCCGCGCGCCTGGCCAGCACCTCGTTCTCGCCTGCCAGCGTGCGATTGGCGGAGCGTAGCTCGATGCCCTCGTTCATGGACGCGACCACCGAATAGCCCGCGGCCATGCGGCCCAGTTCGAAGGCGCCCCATGCCAGCGCGAGCGCAGCCGCGGCGATGCCGGCCCGCGCCCAGCGGGAATCGGACCTGCGCCGGCGCTGACTCAAGCGCGGCTCCAGCGGCTAGAATCACCGCCGTCGCGGGAGCGGACCGGAATGCTCTGGATCAAGGCCTGGCACATCGTCTTCATGGTGACCTGGTTCGCGGGGCTCTTCTACCTGCCGCGGCTCTTCGTATACCACGTCGCGGCGCAGGACGCCGCCGGACGCGAGCGGTTCTGCGTCATGGAGCGGCGGCTGTTCGTGATCATGACGATCGGCAGCGCGCTCACCGCGGTCTTCGGCTTGTGGCTGCTCGCGCGCAATCCGGCGCTGCTGCAGGCGGACTGGATGCGGGCCAAGCTCGTGCTGGTCGCCCTGCTCATCGGCTATCACGCCTGGACCTGGAAGCTGCTCCGCGACCTGGCGCGCGGGCGCAACGCGCGCAGCGAACGATGGTACCGCTGGTTCAACGAGATGCCGTCGCTCCTCCTGATCGCCATCGTGCTGCTCGCGGTCGCGAAGCCTTTCTAGGAAACCCCGGATTGAGCTCCGCCTCAGTCGCGCTGCGGGCCGCGGCGCGCCGAGCCCATGCGCTCCTCCCACCAGTCCGGGTAGGCCGGCAATCCGTCCGGGAAGGCGTGGCCACCGAGCTCGTGCAGCGCGCGCGAGTAGACGCGGCGCTTGAAGAAGACCACGTCGCGCACCGCCTCCCACCATCCCGCCCAGCGCCAGCGGTCGAATTCCGCCGGCTGGTCGGTGGAGTCGAAGCGCAGCGCCGACTCGTCGGCGGCGAGGCGCAGCAGGAACCAGCGCTGCTTCTGCCCCACGCACAGCGGGAGCGAGTCGCGGCGCACGAACTGCGGCGGCAGCCGGTAGCGCAGCCAGCCGCGCGTGCTCGCGACCTCCTGCACCTGGTCGCGCACGAGGCCCACTTCCTCGGCGAGCTCGCGGTACAGCGCCTGCTCGGGCCGCTCGCCGCGGCGGATGCCGCCCTGCGGGAACTGCCAGCCGCGCGCCCGCGCGCGCCCGCCGAGGAACACCTGGCGCTCCGCATTCATCAGCACGATGCCGACGTTCGCGCGATAGCCGTCCGCGTCGATGTAGTCCGCCGCCCGGTCCATGGGCCGGATTCTAAGCGGTGGGGCGTCTACCCGCGCGGGAAGCCGACCAGATGTTGTGCGTCGAGGCGGATGCCAATGCGCTCGCCGATGGCGTGGTCATGATGGCTCGGCACGAAGGACAGCGCGGTGGCGCCGGACGGCAGACGCAGCTTGTAGCGGAACTCGGCGCCGCGGAATACGCGCTCCACGACTTCGGCGTGCAGCGGGCTCGCGTCGTCGTGGATCACGTCGTCCGGCCGCAGCAGCAGGTCCACGATCGTGCCGGGCGCCTGGCCGGTCGTGAGCTGGCCCTCGATGACACCGAGCTCGGTCGAGACCCGGCCCGGCCCCAGCACCGTACCTTGGATGAAGGTGCCCTCGCCGACGAAGTCCGCGACGAAGCGCGTCGCCGGCGCGTGATAGAGGCGCCAGGGCACGTCCCACTGCTCGAGCCGACCCGCGCGCATCACGCCGATCTCGTCGCAGATCGCGAAGGCCTCGCGCTGGTCGTGCGTCACGAGCAGCGCAGTAGCGCCCTCGGCGACCAGCGCCGCGCGCACCTGCTGCGCCAGTTCCATGCGCACGTCGGCGTCGAGGTTGGAGAACGGCTCGTCGAGCAGCACCAGACGGGGACGCGGCGCGAGGGCGCGAGCGAGCGCGACGCGCTGCTGCTGCCCGCCCGAGAGCTCGTGCGGCATGCTGCCCGCCCGGTCCGCCAGCCCGACCAGTGCCAGCATCTCCTGCGCGCGGCGCCGCCGCGCGGCGGCGTCCGCGTCGCGCAGCCCGAAGCCGACGTTCGCGAGCGCATCGAGGTGCGGGAACAGCGCGTAGTCCTGGAACACCATGCCGATGCGCCGCCGCTCGGGCGGCACCCATGTGTCCGGCCCCGACAGCCGCTCACCGCCCGCGAGGATCTCGCCGTGGTCCGGCCGCTCGAAGCCGGCGATGCAGCGCAGCGCCGTGGTCTTGCCCGAGCCGGAAGGTCCGAGCAGGCAGCCGATGCGGCCGGCGCCGACCGCGAGCGTCAGGCGCTCTACCGCGGTCAGGCCGTGATGGGACTTCGACAGCTCACGCAGCTCGAGCCGCACGCTCCATCCTCCAGGTCAGCAAGGCGACGGGCAGGAGGCCCGTGAGCACGATCGCGAGCGCCGGCAGGGCGGCGCGCTCCCATTCCCCTTCCGCCGTCATCTCGAACACCCGCACCGCCAGCGTGTCCCAGCCGAACGGCCTGGTCATCAGCGTGATCGGCATCTCCTTCATCACATCGACGAACACGAGCAGCACGGCGGTGCCGATGCCCGCGCCGAGAAGCGGCAGGTGGAGCTCGGCGACCAGCCTGCGGGTGCCAAGGCCGAGGCCGCGCGCGGCCTCTTCGAGCGAAGGCCGGATGCGCGCGAAGCCGCCCTGCACGGGGCCGTGCGCCACCGCGAGAAAGCGCGCGACGTAGCCGGTCAGGAGCGCCAGCACCGTGCCCTGCAGCCAGAGATCCTCGCGGCCGGTGATCCGGCCGATGCCGCCGTCCAAAGCGCCGAGCACCGTAACGACGCCGACCGCGAGCACGGCGCCGGGCACGGCGTAGCCGAGCGTCGCGACCCTGGCCGCCGCAGCCGCGACCCTGGCGCCCGGCTGCCGGGTTGCATAGCCGAGCGCCAGCGCGAGCGCCAGGCACGAGAGGGCGGCCATCGCCGCGAGGCTCAGCGTGCGCAGCGCGTATTCCACGTAGCGCGCATCGAGGTCGACGGGCGCCACCTTCCAGGCCCAATGCGCGAGCGCGATCGCCGGCAGGACGAAGCCGAGCGCCAGCATGCCGGCCGAGTACGCGCAGGCCGCCCAGGCGCGCGGGCCGGAAAGCGCGATCCGTTCCTGCGCGCGTGCGCCCGAATCGGCGGCCGTGTAGCGCGAACCCCCGCGCGCGGCGCGCTCGAGCGCGAGGGCGATCGCGACGAAGGCGAGCAGGAGCAGCGCGAGGCCGAGCGCGGTCTCGATCGAGAACAGCGAGAACCACGCCTGGTAGATCGCGGTCGTGAAGGTGTCGTAGTTGAAGACCGACACCGCGCCGAAATCGGCGAGCGTCTCCATCGCGACCAGCGCCGCGCCGCCCGCAAGCCAGGGCCGCGCCAGCGGCACCGCCACGCGAAAGAGACCGGCCCAGGGTCCGAGCCCGAGCGACTGCGCGGCTTCCAGAGCGCGCGCGCCGTGGGTCAGGAAGGCGCCGCGCGCCATCAGGTAGACGTAGGGGTAGGCCGCGAGCGCGAGCACGAGGATCACGCCGCCGGTCGAGCGGATCGGCGGCACCGGGAACGCGGGGCCGAACCATGCGCGCAGTGCCGCCGGAACGGCGCCCGCATAGTCGAGCGTGGCGACGGCCACGAAGGCGAGCACATAGGCCGGCATCGCCATCGGCAGCAGCAGGGCCCAGGAGAAAAACCCCCGGCCTGGAAATTCGCAGGCGGCGGTAAGCCAGGCGAGCGAGGTGCCGAGCGCCATCGCGACCGCGACCACGCCGACGACGAGCACCACCGTGTTCCAGGTGACGCGCCCGAGCACGAACTCCTGCAGATGCGCCCACAGCCCCAGGTCGGCGCCGGTCGCGCCGTGCACGACGGCGGCGACGATCGCGGCCATCGGCAGCGCGACCGCGATCGCGGTGAGGGCGGCCGTGTGGCGGCCGGCGTTCATGGCGACGGAATCATGCGACCGGCCGCGCCGCTACCGGCTGTCAGCGCCAGCCGGCGCGATCCATCAGCTTGACGGCGGCGGGCTGGGTCTTGCCGATGGTGCCGACGTTGACGGGGTTCGGCCGGAATTTGCCCCAGGCAACGACGATCGGCAGCGGCTCGACACCGGCGTTGGCCGGAAATTCGTAGTTGACCGCCGCGAAGCGCTGCTGGATCGCGGGCGACGCGAGCCATTCAAGGAAACGGATCGCTTCGGCGCGATTTTTCGCATGGCGGGTGACGCCGCCGCCCGAGATGTTCACGTGCGTGCCGCGCCCATCCTGATCGGCCCAGAAGATCTGCACCGGAAATGCAGCGTCCTCCGCCTGCAGCCGCCCGAGGTAGTAGCTATTGGTGATCGCGACGTCGCACTGCCCGGCGGCGATCGCCTTGAGCATCAGCGTGTCGCTCGAGAAGGGTTCCGCCGCGAGGTTTGAGACCCAGCCGCGCACCACGCGCTCGGTCGCTTCCGCGCCGAGGTCGCCGATCATCATCGCGACCAGCGACTGGTTGTAGGCATGCTTGCCGCTGCGCAGGCACAGCCGGCCCTTCCAGCGCGCCTCTCCGAGCGCTGCGTAAGTCGAAAGCTCGGCCGGCTGCACGCGCGCAGTCGAATAGGCGATGGTCCGCGCACGTACGGCCAGGCCGAACCAGTGGCCCGCGGGGTCGCGCAGGTGCGCCGGTATCGCGGTCTCGAGCATGTGCGAACGCACGGGCTGCAGCAGGCCCGCTTCGGTCGCGCGCCAGAGGTCGCCCGCATCCACCGTGACCAGGAGATCGGCCGGCGTGTTCGCGCCCTCCGCCACCAGGCGGGCGATGAGGGGCGCACCGTCGTCGGTGACGAACCGGACCTCGATGCCGCGCTCGCGGCCGTACTCCTGGAACAGCTGGTCCACCAGCTGGTATTTGCGTGCCGTGTAGACGACCAGCGGCTGGCCGGCGGCCCGGGCCGGGCCGCCGGCCGCCGGCAGGCAGAGCAGCAGCAAAGCCGCCCAGTGGCGGAGCGGATACGGTCGTCCAGGCATCGGGCCCCTCCCGATCTTAATGAGAATGACTCTCATTAAGCATATCAGTTCTGGCGGGCGGCGGCTCGGTCCTGCAGGTAGGCCTGCCCGCGGCGCATCAGCCGCGCGAATCCGGCCGCATCCTGCGCGGCCACCAGCGCCTGCAGGCGCCCGGCGGCCTCGGCCAGTGCCGCGAGCGATTCCCCGCCGTAGGGGTTGAGCGCCTGGATCTCGAAGTAGAGCGCGGGGCTCTCGTCCGCGACCAGCGAGGCCACCGCCAGCTGCGCATCGAAGGTGGTGCTCGACAGGCGCGCCAGGCGCGGCGCCGCCTCCCCGCTCTCGGCGAGCGCCGTGAAGAATGCGATGTTGACCGCGTGCGACAACCCGAGCACGTAGGCGATCAGCCGGTCGTGGTCATCGAGCGTCGTGACCACCTGCTCCGCCATGGTCGAGGCGAACAGCGCCTGTGCCGCGCTCACGGCATCCGCGCGGCCCACGTCCACGTGGATCACGTGACGGCCCGAGAGCAGGTCGGTGTCGGGGCCGAACATCGGGTGCAGGGACGAAACCTTTACGCCCGCCGCTGCGAGCGCGGCGAGACCCGCCCGCAGCGGCGTCTTGAGCGATCCGATGTCGAACACGAGCCCGGGCGGGCGGTGCCGCGCGAGCTGCTCGAGGATCGCGGCGGTGATGCCGAGCGGCGTCGCGACCACGATCAGCTCGTGCGCCAGCTCTCCCGACTGCCAGTCGGCGCGATGCGCGAAACCGGCGCAGGGGCCGGCCGGGTCCGCGATCTCGACCTGGTAGCCTTGCGAGTCCAGGAACTCGGCGAACCAGCGGCCCATCTTGCCGCAGCCGCCAATCACGAGCGCCCGCCTGCCCGCGCCCTGGCCATGGGCCGCGACCTGCGACTGCTCCTGGGTCGCAAGCGAGCTGCGGATCAGCAGCCGCAGCAGGTTCTCGGCCAGTGCGGGCGGCAGGCCGAGCCGAGCCGCCGTTTCGCGCGCATTGAGCAGCACCTCGCGCTCGCGCTGAAAGTCGCGGGTCGGATGTCCGGTCGCGCGTTTGGCGCGCGCGACGGCTTCGGAGAGGCGTTGGCGTTCGGCGACCCGATCGAGCAGTTCAGCGTCGAGGCGCGTCAGTCGCTCGCGCAGTTCCTGAAGTGACATGGGGCGGCACCTGGAATGGGTCCGCCCCCTGTGTACCGGCCCGCCTGCCGGGGCGCAAGCGGGCCGCTTGACGATGGCTCAGCCGACGATGCGGAAGTCCAGGTACCAGCCGTCGTTTGGATCCCGCTCCCAGTAACGCGGGCGGTAGCCGCGTCCGAAATAGCGGGCGGCGTCACGCCAGCCGGCGTCGTAACCGGCGCGGAAGCCGAAGTCGCCGCGGTACGAATGGCGGCGCCAGTAGCGGTCATGACGGCCGTAGCGCTGCCAGTCGCGCCAGGCGAGCTCGTAGCCGGACCGGTAGCCGAAGCTCAGGCGGTAGTGCGACGGCGGCACGTGGCGCCAGTCGCGATCGTGGCGGCGATGGTCGTGACGGCGGTAGTCGCTGCGCCGGTCATGGCGGCGGCGGTCGTATCGATCGTCATAGTCATCGTCGTAGCGACGGTCGTAGCGATCATCGCGGTCGTCACCCCGGCGGCGATCGTCGTCGTCATCGGCGAACGCCGGGCCTGCCAAGAGCGTGGCAAGCAGGGCGGCGGTCAATGTGGACTTGATCATGGTGGCTCCTCCACTGGGTGCGTGGGGAGATGGTGGTCCCGCCTACCTGAATCGGGCCTTAATGGCCGAAGCGGCGGGCAATCAACGACTTGCGCACGGAGCGCGCCGGGCTTGCGCGCGCTAACATCGCGCCATGCACGCCCGGTTCCAGACCCTGCCGGACCCGCTGCCCGCGGACCCAATGCCGATCGCTTCCACCTGGCTGAGCCAGGCCTGGGACGAGCAGGCGCGCCGCAACCCGAACTCGATGAGCCTCGCGACCACCGCGGCCGACGGCAAGCCCTCGGTGCGCATCGTGCTCTGCAAGGAGATCGTGGCCGACCCGGGTTACCTCGTCTTCTACACCAACTACGATTCGCGCAAGGGACGCGATCTTGCCCAGCATCCCTGGGCGGCGGTCGTGTTCCAGTGGGATACGCTCGGACGACAGCTGCGCGTCGAGGGGCCGGTGGTGCGCGCGCTTGCGAGCGAGAGCGACGACTACTTCGCGAGCCGCCCCTGGCGCAGCCGCCTCGCGGCGATCATGAGCGAACAGAGCGAGCCCATCGCTTCGCGCCAGCTGCTGGTGCAGCGACTGCGCGAGACTGCGACGCGTTTCGGCGCGCCGGATCCGTTCACGACGCCCGAGGACGATGTGGAGCCGGGCTTGCGTCTGCCGCGTCCGCCGAACTGGGGCGGTTATCGTCTGTGGGCGGCCGCGGTCGAGCTGTGGGTCGAGGGCGAACACCGCCTGCACGACCGCGCGCGCTGGACGCGTGAGATGGCGCCCGCCGGCGGCGGCCGCTTTCACGCCGAGCCCTGGCGGCACGAGCGCCTGCAACCCTAGGGAATCGCGGCGCCGCCTCCTCAGCGGTGGAGGGCTTCCAGAATCGTGTCGTGCAGCCGGCCGTTGCTGGCCAGGATGCTCTTCGTCTGCAGGCCGATGGGCGCGCCCTCGAGATCGGTGACGCGGCCGCCCGCCTGCTGGACGATCACGGTGAGCGCCGCGATGTCCAGGATGCCGATGTCGGACTCGATCACGGCTTCGATCTTCCCGGCCGCCAGCATGTGGTAGTGCAGGAAATCACCGAAGCCGCGGATGCGGTCGAGGCGCGTGACCAGGCGGCCGAAGGCTGCCCAGCGCGGGCCCTGGGCCAGCGAGCGCAGGTTGCCGGTCGAGACGGTCGCCTGCTCGAGGGTGGCGATCGTGCTGACCTGCATCGTCACGCCATCGAGACTCGCGCCGGCGCCCTCCTCGGCCCAGGCGGTCTCGCCGAAGGCCGGGGCACAGGACACGCCCGCCACCAGGCGCCCGCGGCGCATCAGCGCGATCTGGGTGGAGAACATCGGGTATTGGCGCACGAAGGACTTGGTGCCGTCGATCGGGTCCACGATCCAGAGATGCTCGGCGTCCAGGCGCAGGGCCTCGGATTCCTCGCCGAAGAAGCCGTCGCCGGGAAAGCGCGCGAGCAGGAGCTCGCGGATCGCGGCTTCGGCCGCGAGATCCGTTTCCGTGACGGGCGAGCCGTCGTCCTTGGTGCGCACGCCGACCTTGCGTCGGTAACCCGCGCGGATGATGTCCGCCGCCGCTTCCGCGGCCGACAGCGCGGCTTCGAGCCGGTCCGAGTTCGCCATGAGCCGCACAGTGATCGGCGGCGCAGGCCACGTCAACGGCCGCTTGACCGAACCGGGTGGCCTCCCTACATTGAACGGCGATGACAGGTGACCCGGGCGCGAGCCCGGGCTAATCGGGAAGCCGGTGCGCGAATCGCTCGCCATCCCGGCACTGCCCCCGCAACGGTAAACGGCGCAAGCCGCATCACGCAGGACCATCCTGCAACCACTGCCGGAATCTCCGGCGGGAAGGCGATGCGGAAGATCCCCCGGGATCGGCCGTGAGTCCGGAGACCGGCCCGTCAGGCCATCGTTTCCACCAGCTCGGGAGGAGCACCGGTGAACTCAACCCTCGCGAACGCCTTCGCTTTCCTCGTCTCCCTGCTTCCGGCAGCGCCGTCGGGCGCCGAGCCGATCGATCCCGTGACGGTCACCGCGACCCGCGTCGAGATGCCGGCTTCGCGCGCGCTCGGGAGCGTCGACATCCTCACGCGCGAGGAGCTCGACCGCCTGGTCGCCGCCGACCTCGGCGATGCGCTGCGCCTGCGCTCGGGCGTCGAAGTCGCGCGCCTGGGCGGCGCCGGCCAGCAGACCTCGATTTTCCTGCGCGGCACCGAATCGAACCACGTGCTGGTGCTGGTGGACGGACTGCGCATCAATCCGGGCACCATCGGCAGCGCCGCGATCCAGAACATCGCGCCGGAGCTGGTCGAGCGCGTCGAGGTGGTCAAGGGCCCGCGTTCGGCGCTCTACGGCACCGACGCGATCGGCGGCGTGATCCACGTCATCACCCGCCAGGGCCGCGATGCCGGTGCGCGCGTGCAGGCCGGCTATGGGCGCCACGACACCCGGACGGCGAGCCTCAGCGCCGGCTTCGGCGGCGAGGCCATCGGCGGGTCGGTCGGCGCCGCCTGGCAGGACAGCGCGGGCTTCCCGACCCGCGCCGGCGACAGCAACGACCGCGGCTATGAGCACCGCTCGTTCGCAGTTGCGCTGCGGGGCGAGGCGGGACCCGCGGAACTCTCGCTGCGCGCCTGGCATGCGGCGGGCACGCTCGGCTATTCCGACTTCTTCCTCGCTCCCGTGGACCAGGACTACGAGAACGCCGCCTTTGGCGCGGGCGCGGCATTCGCGCCGACCGGCGTCTGGGACACGCGCGTCACGGTCGGCCGCGCACTCGACGAGATCGAACAGATCCAGTCCGCGGATTTCCTGCGCACGCGCCGCTGGACGCTCGACTGGCAGAACAACTTCGCGCTGTCCGGGCGCCAGCTGCTCAGCACGGGCCTGCTCTGGCAGGACGAGGACGCGGATGCGGAGTCTTTCGGCCTGCCCTACCGGTCCGTGATCGAGACCCGGCAGTTCTGGTTGCAGCACCAGTTCGAGGCGGGCCGGAATCGCCTGCTGCTCGCCGCAGCCTGGACCGACCATGAGACTTTCGGCGGCCACCTGACCTGGAATGCCGAGTACGGCTTCGCTTTCGGCGAGCGCGCGCTCGTCACGATCGCCGCGGGCACCGCATTCCGTGCGCCCGATGCGACCGATCTCTACGGCTTCGGCGGCAATGCCTGGCTCGAGCCGGAGGAATCGGAGAGCCTCGAGCTCGGCTGGCGCCTGCGGATCGGCGAACGGCAGACGGTCGCGGTGACGCTGTTCCGCAACGACATCGACCAGCTGATCGAGTTCGTAGTGACGGACCCGGTGACCTTCGAGGGCGAGAACCGCAATGTCGAGCGCGCGCGCATCGAGGGCGCGGAATTCTCCTGGCGCTACGAAGGCGAGGCCTGGTCGGCGCGCGCAGGCGCGACCCTCCAGGACCCGCGCGATGAGCAGACCGGCACCCGACTGCTGCGGCGCGCACGCGCGAACGTCACGCTGGCGGTCGCGCGCCGCTTCGGCGCCCACGAACTCGCGCTCGATCTGCTGCGCGCCGGGGAGCGCCGCGATTTCGGCTTCCCGGACCCGGTCTCGCTGTCCGCCTACTGGCTCGCGATCCTGTCGGCGCGGATTGCACTCGGCGAGGACTGGACAATCCTGGCGCGCGCGGAGAACCTGTTCGATGAGGACTACGAGCTGGCGCGCGGATTCAATACCATGGGCCGCAGCCTGTTTGTGGCGCTGCGCCACGAGTTCCACTGAGGTCCGCATGGGCAACCGCCTGTCCAAGATCTACACGCGCACCGGCGACGACGGTACCACCGGTCTCGGCGACGGCAGCCGCGTGGCGAAGGACGATCCGCGGGTCGAGGCCTACGGCTGCGTGGACGAGTGCAACAGCGCGATCGGGCTGGTGCTCGCGCTCCCCGGCCTCCCGGCCGCAGTGCGCGAGCGGCTGACCGCCATCCAGCACGAGCTCTTCGACCTCGGCGGCGAGCTCTGCATCCCGGGCCACCGCGCGATCGAAGCGCGCCACGTGACCGCGCTCGAGTCGGCGCTCGACGGCTTCAACGACGGGCTGCCACCACTCAAGGAATTCATCCTGCCCGGCGGCGGGCCGGCGGCCGCCGCCTGTCACCTCGCGCGCGCGATCTGCCGCCGCGCCGAGCGGCGCTGCTGGTCGCTCGCGCGCGTGCAGACGGTCGCGCCGGAGCCGCTCGCCTACCTCAACCGGCTGTCCGATCTGCTGTTCGTGATCGCACGCGTGCTGGCGCGTCACGAATCGGGCAGCGAGGTGCTCTGGAAGCACGAGCGGCGCTGAACGCGCCGCCGCGGGCTTCAGGCGAGCAGCTCGCGCCGGAACGCGGCACCCGTCGCGCGCAGCGCGCGCTCGAGCCGATCCCAGTCGAAGGCCGGCCCGGGATCGGTCTTGCGTCCCGGCGCGATATCGCTATGGCCCGCGATCCATCCTTCGGCGAGGCCCGGGTACGACGCCTGCAGCGCCGCGATCAGCGGCACAAGCGTCGCGTACTGGCGCTCGTCGTAGGGTTCCTCGTCCGTGCCCTCGAGCTCGATGCCGATCGAGAAATCGTTGCAGTTCGCGCGGCCGCGCCAGTGCGATGGCCCGGCATGCCAGGCACGCTCGTGAAAGGGCACGTACTGCGTCAGACGCCCCTGGCGATCGATCAGCACGTGCGAAGAGACGCGCAGGTGCTGGATGGTCTCGAAATAGGGATGACGCTCCGGTGGCAGCGCGTTGGTGAACAGCCGGTCGATCCAGGGCCCGCCGTATTCTCCGGGCGGCAGGCTGATGCCGTGGATCACGACCAGTTCGGGCCGCAAGCCGGCGGGACGCCGGTCGGCGTTCGGAGTTTCCACGCGACGCGCGGCAGCGAGCAGTCCGGCCGTGATCGCGATCGCCTTCACGGCCGAAGCTTAGCCCGCGGCATCCGGTGCATCCAATCGCATACACTGCGCGCCGGATGGCCATGAGCGCCGGGAGCATCGATCTCGCCGACTCGCGCTGCGAGCCCGCATGCGCCTGACCCGCGTCTATGTCGCGGCGCCACTGGCCCCGGGCGCGCGCCTGGAATTGCGCGGCGCGGCGCACCAGCACCTGCGGCTCGTGCTGCGCCTCGAGGCCGGCGCCGACATCCGTCTGTTCAACGGCGACGGCCTCGATTACCCGTCCCTAATCAAAGAGTTGCGCAGGGGCGTCGCCCTGGTCGAGGTGCGCGCGACGCTGCCGGCACGCGCCGAGTCCCCGCTCGCGCTCGCGCTCGTGCAAGGCATCGCGCGCGGCGAGCGCATGGACCTCGTGGTGCAGAAGGCCTGCGAGCTCGGCGTTGCCGCGATCCAGCCGGTGACGACGGCGAGAAGCGTCGTGCGCCTCGATGCCGGCGCCCGCGCGGCGAAGCTGGCGCACTGGCGCGGCATCGCGATCGCGGCTTGCGAGCAGTGCGGGCGCGCGCGCCTGCCCGCCATCGGCGAGCCGCTGCCGCTCGCGGACTGGCTGGCGCGGCCGGCGCCGCCGGACACGAGGCGGCTGCAGCTCGACCCGCAGGCGGAGCATTCGCTCGCGACGGCGGCCAGCGGCGCTGCGGCGGCGGAGCTCCTGGTCGGTCCGGAAGGCGGCCTGGACGACGCCGAGCAGGACGCCGCGCGGCAAACGGGTTATCGTTCCTGCCGTCTTGGGCCGCGGGTGCTCCGCAGCGAAACCGCTGCGATCGCGGCGCTCGCGGTCCTGCAGGCGGCAGCAGGTGACCTGGGATGACACAGCCAACCCTGACGCGCCGGGCAATGCCTCCCGAGGAAGGATTGCGGCTCCTGCTCGATCCCTACCTCTGCATCGCGCCGGGAACCGAATGCCACCGGGCAACGCTCGCCGAGATCTCGCGCGACGCCGCCGCGCTCGGGCTCGCCCTGTGCGTCGAAAAGAAGAGCTGGGACGAGGCCGCGACCGACCCGGACGTGGTGCGCCGCCAGGTACCGCTGTGGCGGTTCGAGCCGCTGCTCAAGATCGAGCAGCTGCCGCTGCCCTCGCAGCGCGACCTCGAGACGCGCTTCATACCGGCGCGCAACGACATCGACCGCGCGGACCTGCGCCTGCTCGGCGCATTGCAAGCGCGCATCGTCGAGCTCCTGATCGCGGACGACGGGCGGCTGCACCGCATCGCGGGCCGCGCCGGCCTTGCCCAGCGCGTGCTGACGCCCAGCGACGCGCTCGCCTGGCTCGAAGCGCTCGCGGGCGAGGCGCGCGAGCTCGCCGTCACCGAGGTCGAGCCGCGCGCGGCGCTTTCCAACCCCGCGCTCGAGGCGATGCTCGCGGAGGACTGCGAGCCATTCGATCCCTACCTGGCCGCGCGACTGGAAGCGCCCGGCACGCGCGTACTGGTCGCCAACGACAATCGCCGGCCGGCGGCGCTCGGCGTGATCACGACCGAAGCGCCCGAGCTGACGCTGGCCGCCATTGCCTGCGCGGAAGCCGCGCGCGGCAGCCGCACAATCGAGCCCGTGATCGCGGCTGCACTCACGCTCGCGCGCCGGCAGCGGATCGCCCTGCGCGCGCTCGTCCCGCCGCACCTCGACCATGTGCTGCTGCAGCTCGACCGGCTGGGCTTCGAGCGCCGCGGCCGCGACCGTCATGGCCGTGCGATCTTCCATCATCGCCTCGCGGACGCGGCGGCGCGGCCCGCGGCCGGCGGCGAGGCCTGGCTGTGGCCGCTCGATGGCGCGAACTACGAGCGCCTGGTGCCCGTGCTCGCCGGCGCGAACCAGGCGGAGCTGTTCCCGTCGCTGCCCGCACCGCAGACGCTCGGCAGCCCGGTCCGCAAGCAGCTGCTCGCGGGCCGCTCCGCGCGCGAGCCGCAGCCGGGCGACCTGCTGCTGTCGTTCCACGCGCGCACACCGGATCGCATCCGGTCGGCGGCAATCACGGGCGCCGCGCGCGTCGCCCGCGTCGGCCATGCGGCCACTATCGGGGAGCTCCTCGCGCAGTGCGCGGGCTATTCCTGCGACTCGCTCGCGCGGCTGCGCGAGCTGGTCGAGGCCGGCTCGGTCTCGGTGTTCGACCTGCACTGGCTCGGGCGGCTGGCGCGGCCGCTGCCGCTCTCGGCCCTGGTCGAGCGCGGCGTCATCGGCCAAGCGCCCGGCGTGCGCTCGCGACTGCCGACCGAGGCGCTCCTGCGCCTGGCACCGGATCTCGCTCTGGCGTAAAAAGGGGACGCAACCCTTTTCTGCAATGCAGAAAAGGGTTGCGTCCCCTTTTTACGCCGCCTTTTTACGCCGTGACGGTGGTTTCATCGGCGATCATTTCCTCGAGCCGCTCGAGGTCGGGGATCAGCGGCAGCTCGTTCACCATGCGCACCTGGCAGAGCACCGGCGAGCGCTCCGGGAACAGGCGCGAGTTGTCCGGCGCGATCACGTGCGGATTGACGCGCACCAGCTGCGGAAAGCCCTGGGTTGCGATGCCGAAGTTGCCGGCCGGCAGCTTCTGGCCGAGGCAGGTGAAGATGACGATGCGGGTGCGCCCGCCGATCACCGGGATGCGCTTGCCGCAGGCGCCCTCGAAGGAGACGACCGGGACGCCGCGGCCATTCCAGGCGGCGATGCCGAGGTACCAGGGCGGCGCGCCCGGCATCTCGGACAGCGGCTGGAAGCCGGTGACCTCGGCGATGCAGGCACGCGGCACCAGCAGCCGCTCGTCGAGCAGCGGCACCAGCAGCCCGTACAGTTCCTGTTCCGCGCTCACGGCGCCTTCCTGCGCACCAGCGGCTCGATCGCCTGCAGCAGCTGCCCTTCCTGGTAGGGCTTGCCCAGGTACTCGTTGACCCCCAGCTCGATCGCTCGCGCGCGGTGTTTCTCGCCGACGCGCGAGGTGATCATGACGATCGGCACGGCCTTGAGGCGCGGGTCATTGCGCACGTGGGAGGCGACTTCGTAGCCATCCATGCGCGGCATCTCGATGTCCAGCAGGATCACGTCCGGCACCTCGTCCTGCAGCACCGAGACCGCCTCGAGGCCGTCCTTCGCCGTCACGACGCGCATGCCGTTGCGCTCGAGCAGGCGCTGCGTCACGCGCCGCACGGTGATCGAGTCGTCCACGACCAGCGCGAACACGCGCCGGTCCTGCTGGCTGGCGGCGCGCGCCTCCGGCGGCACGCGCTGCCGCCACTCGGAGCGCACCAGCGCGCCGACGTCCAGGATCACGCAGATGCGTCCATCGCCCAGGATGGTGGCGCCCGAAATGCCGCGGATGCCCGAGATCTGCGGACCCACGGTCTTCACCACGATTTCGCGGCTGCCGATCAGCTCGTCGGTCACGATCGCGGTCGAATGCTCGCCGGCGCGCACCAGGATGACCGGCACCGCCGAGTCCAGTTCCGGCATGTTCGAGGCGGTGCCGCCGACGAATGCGGCGAGGTGCTGGAAGCGGTACTTCTGACCGCCGTAGTCGAAGCTCGCGGCCTCCTCGGCCAGGTGCTTCGAGACTTCCGTGCGCGGCACGCGCACCACGCCCTCGACCGTCGGCAGTGGCAGCGCGTAGAGCTCCTCGCCGACGCGAACCACCAGCGCCTGGCTGATCGCGAGCGTGAACGGCAGGCGCACCATGAAGCAGGTGCCCTTGCCGGTCCAGGTTTCGGTGTAGAGCGAGCCGCCCAGCTTCTTGATCTCGGTCGCGACCACGTCCATGCCGACGCCGCGGCCGGCAGTCTGGGTGAGCCTGCCGGCAGTCGAGAATCCGGGCTCGAGGATCAGCTGCAGCGCCTGCTCGTCGGAGAGCTCCTGCTTCGGCGTGATCAGGCCCATCGCCACGGCGCGGTCGCGCACCAGCTTGAGATTCACGCCGGCGCCGTCGTCGGCGACGGTGATCACCACCTCGGAGCCTTCGCGGCGCAGCGTGACGTCGATGGCGCCGGTCTCGGCCTTGCCGGCCTTGCGGCGCGCGGCCGGCGGCTCGATGCCGTGCACAATCGCGTTCCTGATCATGTGCTCGAACGGAGCCAGCATGCGGTCGAGCACCTGGCGGTCGAGCTCTCCCGCGGCGCCCGCGATGTGCACCTCGGCCTTCTTGCCGGTTTCGACCGCGGCCTGGCGCGCGATGCGCGTGAGGCGCTGCACGTGGCGCTGGAACGGCACCATGCGCGTGCGCATCAGCCCGCTCTGCAGCTCCGACACGATGCGACCCTGCTGCGTCAGCAGGTTCTGCGCCTCGCGCGTCTGCGTCGCGAGCAGGCCCTGCACGCTGGCGACGTCCGAGGAGGTCTCGGCCAGCGCGCGCGAGTACTGCTGGATCGAGGAATAGCGGTCGAGCTCGAGCGGGTCGAAGTCGTCGCGGCGCGTGCCGGAATCGACGTGCCGGTGCAGAATCTGCGCCTCGGTCTCGATCTCAAGCTTGCGCAGCTGGTCCTTGAGCCGCTGCACCACGCGCCCGAGCTCGGCCAGGTTGAACTCGACCGAGGACACCTGCTGCTCGAGGCGCGAGCGGTAGATGCTGACCTCCCCGGCGGCGTTCAGCATGCTGTCGAGCAGGTCCGCGTCCACGCGCGCCACCTCGGCGCGGTCGGCCTCGCGCACCGGAGGTCCGGCGGTGGCGGCGGCGGCTTCCGGTTCCGCGGCCTCTTCCGCGGGCTCGGGTTCCGCGGCCGGGGCCTCCGGCCCGGGCGTCGGCTCGGGCGCAAGCGCCGGTGCCGCGGCCGCGGGCGCGGGTGCGGGCGCGGGCGCGGGCGCGCGCCGGGCGGGTGCCGGCGGCGCGGTGGGTTCCGCCGCGGCGCCGCGCCCGACCATGCGAATGCGCGTGACCAGGTCACGCGCGGGCGCGACCGGGCGGCCCGCGCCGACGTAGTCACGCATGCGGTTGAGCTCATCGAGGCTCGATTGCAGGACTTCGAGGCTGCGGTCGTCGAGCGGCACGCTCTGGTCGCTCACCTGGATCACGAGCGACTCGAGCTCGTGGCTCAGGTCTCCCATCGGGGCGATGCCCGCCATGCGCGCACCGCCCTTCAGCGTGTGCAGCACGCGCTTGAGCTCGGTCAAGCGGTCGCGGCTGCCGCGCTCGGCCTTGAGCGCGCCGAGCGCCGCGTCCGCGGCCTCGAGCAGTTCGGTCGCCTCCTCGCTGAAGACCGCGGCAACTTCGGGATCGTAGTCGGCCGCGGGCGCGGGCCCGGACGGCGGCTCGGCCGCCTGCAGGTAGGGCGGCGCTCCCTCGATGCCGGCGGCGCCCGGCGCTTTCGGCAACACGCCGTGCACGTCGCGCTCGGGCGCCACCGCGGTCGCGGCGCGCCCCGGCACCAGCGACTCGATCGTGAGCCGCGGTGGTGCCGCCGGTTCCGGCGGCGCCGCGGGCGGAGGCGGAGGTTCGGGCACGATCGTCTGGGATGCGGCGAGCTGCGGCGGTTCCTCGGCGAGGCGACGCTCGAGCAGTGCGTCCCGCTCGTCGATGCGCTTGATCAGGCGGCCGAGATTGGTGAAGTGGCCGGTGTTCTCGTGCACCGCCGACAGGATGTCCTCGAAGCCGACCACGCAGTCGGCGAGCACGGCGAGACCGGCCTCGTCGAAGGCGGAGTCGTGGTCGAACATGCGCCGCAGCCAGCGGTGCAGCGGCTCGGCGAGCCGGATACTGTGGCGGATGCCGGCAGTACGCGAAGCGCCGCGGAGCGTGTGGCAGGCGCGGTACAGGTCCTCGGTGACGGTATGCGTGCCGACCGCGAGCCAGGCGTGGCGCAGATAGCTGCGGATGGTTTCGAGGTGGCTCAGCACCTCCTTCTGGTAGATCTCCTGTAGCGAGGATTCGGCACCCTCGGCATAAGCCGCGGGCCTTCCGATCCACTCGGGCCCCTCCGGGACGGCCGGCTCCAGCGGCGGCTCGGGCAGCACGTCGAGGCGCCGTGTCAGCTGCGTTTCGGCGGCCTGCTCCGCAGGCGGCGCCGCTTCAGCGGCCGCGACCGCCGCCGCGGCGCGTGCGACCTGACCGCTGACCTGCGCCTCGGCGCGTGCGGCGAGTGCCTCGGCCTCGGCGCCAGCCGCCGCCTTGCCTTCCAGCTCGGAGACCAGCACCGGCAGGAGCGCAATCGCCTCGCGGATGGTCGCGAGCATGCCGCCGTTGCGCTCGAGCGTTCCGTCCAGGATGCGATTCAGCAGATTCTCGATCGACCAGGCGAAGTCGCCGATGCGGCGCGCGCCGACGACGCGACCACTGCCCTTCAGCGTGTGGAACGCACGGCGCACGCGCGTAAGCGACTCGCGGTCGGCGGCATTCTCCTCCCAGAGCGGGAACAGCCGGCCGATGACCGCGATCTCCTCGCGCGCCTCCTCAACGAACAGCGCGAGCAACTCCGGGTCCACCGCCGGCCGCGGCGCCGCCGCCGCTGCGGGCGCCGGGGCCGGCGCGGGTCGCGCCGGTGCGGGCCGCGCGGCCGTCTTCGGCGCTGCGGCGCGGCCCTGGTCGAGCACGGCGAGGCAGCGCTCGGCGTTGTCCAGCATGTACCAGGGATCGCCGCGCCCCGCCTGCAGCGTCTCCATGTAGTACTCGATGCCGACGATTGCGTCGGCCAGACGGTCGACGTACTCGTCATTGCGCGACAGGGCCCCGGGGCCCAGGAGCGCCGTGACGTGCTCGCCGATCCGGCGCATGACTTCCATGGCGCGGTTGCGCCCGAGCAGCAGCAGTCCCGCCGTGATGCCGCGTGCGAGTGCCGGCGCCGCGTCGATGCCGGCGCGGTCGGCGGTCGGGTCAAGCGACTGGCCGAGCAGCTCCTTGATGCGCGCGAGGTTCACAATGCACTCGCGCAGCACGGTCTCGGTCACCTGGCGGAAGTCCGGGTCGGTCTCGGCGCCGGGTGCCGGCGCGCCCGGCGGCATGATGAGCCGCACCAGTGCGTCGTCGAGGCCGTCCTCCACGCTGATCAGGGTCGCGGCGATCTCGATCAGCAGCCCCTGTTCGGCCGGCGTGCGGCGGGTGATGATCTCGGTCAGCCGCGCAAGCTCCCCCTGCACCTGTTCGCGCACCGAGCCGAGGCCGAGCACCGCGAGCGTGTCGCCGATCTTCTTGAGCAGGTCCACCTGCGGCGCCAGCTCCTCCGGCGGGCCGCCCTTGCGCGTGTAGAGGTCGAGCGCGTCCTTCACGCGCCCCAGATCCTCCTTGATCGCGGCGGCGACCGTGCGCATCAGGCGCACCGAAGGCGCCGACAGCGATTCGCGCTCTTGCTCCACGGACTCGTCGATGGGCAAGAGCTCGTCGAGCCGGAACGAGGCGCGCACGGCGTCGATGCGCTCGCTGCGAGACTCGGCGCGCGCGACGTAGAACAGCAGGTTGTTCAGGAGCTCGATCGGCGGGCTGGCCGCGTAGGCGTTCTCGCCCTGGGCGTAGAGGCGGCGCAGCTCACGGTCGGCATGGCCGAGCAGCCGCTTGACCGTGATGCTGGGCTGCAGACCGCCGGCCGCCAGCGCGTCGAGCAGCGCACCCGCGACCCACCAGAGCTGATACGCGGCGACCGTGGTCGCGACCGACTCCATGCGGTTCGCCACCTCGACCAGCGCGGCGAGTCCGTGGTCCGGCCCCTCGCCGCGGATCAGGGCCAGCAGCCCGCCCTGGAATTTCGGCCGCAGGCGCCGCGCCCATTGCGCGACCGTCACCTTCTGCCCCGCCGGCTCCGGCGCCGGCGGCGCCCGTTCGGAGCTCAGATTGAGCGACAGCAACGTCCCTTCGGACAGAAGCGGCGCGCCGCGCACCGCGCGCAAGTCGTTCAGCAGCGGCAGCAGCACGAGCGCGAGGTCACGCCCGCCGCCCACCACGCGCTCGAGATAGGTGGGCAGCTGCACGCTCGAGCGCATCAGCGCATCGAGCCCGTCGGCGAATTGGCGCACGTCGGTGTGGCTGCCCGCGAGCCAGCGCGCGGACTGCTCCATCTCCTCGGCCAGGAGCGCCGCGCCGTACACCTCGACCACGCGCAGCACGCCGCGCGCATCGTGCATCAGCTCGGCGGTCTTCGCGATCGGCGCCTTGTCGGCGGGCGTCTCGGCCGCGGCTTCGAGCGTGATGCGCACCTCGTTCAGGGTGGCCGCCAGCTCGCGCGCAACGAGGTGCAGCGCCTGTTCGTTGACCGAGGGGAAGTCCGCCACGGCGCCTCAGCCCGTCGCGCGGCGCGCGGCGGCGTCCGTCTCGCGCGGACCCGATGCAGGCTTGGCTTTCTTGCCGGCGGGCGACAGCTGCTGCGGCAGCCGGAAGCCGGACACCGACTTGCGCAGCAATGCCGACAACTCGGCCAGCCGGCCGATGGCATTCGACGTGGCGCCCGTGTTGTCCGCGGTCTGATGGCTGATCTCGCGCAGCACCTGCATGGTGCGCACGATGTGCGAGGAGGTCGCCGCCTGTTGCCGCGCGCTCGCCGAGATGTTCTGCACCAGATGCGCGATCTGGTTGGAAACGTCCTCGATCTCGCCGAGCGCGGCTCCCGCGTTCTCGGCCAGCAGCGCGCCGCCGACGACGTCGGTCGTGGTGCGTTCCATGGACACCACGGCTTCGTTGGTATCGGTCTGGATGGTGCGCACCAGCACCTCGATCTGGCGCGTGGCGTGTCCCGCGCGCTCGGCGAGGCGCTGGACCTCGTCCGCCACCACCGCGAAGCCACGACCGGATTCACCGGCCATGGAAGCCTGGATCGAGGCGTTGAGCGCGAGGATGTTGGTCTGCTCGGCGATGTCGTTGATGAGCTCGACGATGTTGCCGATCTCCTGCGAGCTCTCGCCCAGGCGCTTGATGCGCTTCGACGTGTCCTGGATGTTCTCGCGGATCGTGTTCATGCCGTCGATCGTGCGGCGCACCGCATCGCCGCCCTTGTGCGCGACGTCCACGGCGTGGCGGGCGACGTCGGCCGAGCGCTCGGCGTTGCCGGAGACCTCCTCGATCGAGGCCGCCATCGCGCCGACCGCGTCGGTGGCCGCGGCCACCTGGCGCGACTGTGCGACCGAGGCTTTGGCGAGATGCCCGGCCGCGGCCTGGGTCTGGCGCGCCGCTGCGTCGAGTTGCATGGCGGTGTCGTTGATCGTCGCGACCAGCTCGCGCAGCGCCTCGATCGCGTAGTTGATCGAGTCGGCGATCGCGCCGGTGATGTCGTCGGTGACCGTGGCCTGCACCGTCAGGTCGCCGTCCGCGAGTGAGGACATCTCGTCGAGCAGTCGCAGGATCGCATCCTGGTTGCGGCGGTTGCGCTCGGTCTCGATCGCGGCGACCCGGCGCAGGCCCGAGGCCGACACCCAGGCGACGGACGCTCCGGCGAAGGCCAGCAGGGCGACCAGGATCGCGATCAGCGCCGGACCGTTGCCCGCCAGGCGCCCGGCCGCCGGCGGCGCGCCGGCATGCTGCGCGAGCGTCTGCGACAGCTGCGCCGCCGTCTCCGCGAGCTCGCCGGCCGCGCGCTGCGCGGTCGCGAGCGCGCCGGCGCGCTCGAGCGTGCCCTGCAGCTGGCGCTCGTAGGCCGCGAAGGCGTCGCGCGCCTCGCCGAGCCGGGTCGAGGCGGCGCCGCTGACGGCGGGAACGCCGGCGGACGAATCCTGCCCGGCGAGGCCGGCCAGGAACTGCGCGAGCAGCGCGGTGTTCTCGGAGATGCGCTGGGCCCGCGCGCCGGCGTCCGCCGCAGCGCCCGCGAGCTCTCCGAGATCGTCGCTGGTGCGCTGCGCGACCGTCTCGAAGCGCGGCAGCACGCGCATCGCGACCGAGCCGCCCGGCGCGGCCACCGCATTGCCGGTTCCGGCCAGCACCCGGCCGAGCGAAACGCGCGACTCTTCGGCCCAGGACTTCAGCTCGCGCGCGGCCGCGCGCGCCGCCAGCACCTGTGCGGACGCCTCGAGCACCGAGTTCCAGCCCGGCTCGCCGCCGAGACGCAGAGCCGACTGGGACGACAAGGCCGCGAAGGCGCCGCGACCAGACTCCACCTCGGCCAGCACCCGCTCGAGCTCGGTGCGCGCGGCCGCCAGCTGCTCGAAGGCCTGGTCCTCGCCGCCACCTGCGGCCGAGGCCTGCGCCGGCATCGCGCCCGCGAGCACCGTCAGCTGCGACAGGTGCGTGCGGTAGCCGCTCTCGTGCTGCTGTGCGCGCCCGGCGAGCAGGAGCAGGACTGCGGCAGCCAGCGCCGCGACCAGTCCCGTGACCAGCATCGCCGGCATCCAGTTCGCCGCGGCATGCCTCTCAGGCAGATTGACCATTCAGTTGCCCCTTCACCGCATGCCGGTCACACCGAACCCTGGAGGAATGCCGGACTCTCGACCAGCGAGCGCAGCGATAGCACCGGCCAGGCCTCGCTCCCGCGCCGGAACGACCCGGCCAGGTAATGCTCGCAGCGGATCAGCGTCGGCGGCGCCTCCGCGTTGAACTCCTTTTCGGCAAAGCGCCGGAAGCCGAGCACCTCGTCCACCACCAGCCCCGCCGGGATTTCCCGGTGGTTGACCACGATCACACGCGTGTTGCGACCCGGAACCGTCTCGCCGCTGCCGAAGTACTGCTTCAGGTCGATCACCGGCAGCAACTGTCCGCGTACGTTGGCCAGGCCCATGATCCACCCGCGCGCGCCCGGCACGCGCGTGACCGGTGCGGGCACGCCCATGACCTCGCGCGCCTCGTCACGCTCCACCAGAAACGTCTCCCCGCCCATCCGGAACGCGACGCCGATCCATTCCTGGGCCGCCGCGCCGTCGCGCGCGCCGGCCGCCGCGGCCCGCGCGCGCTGTTCCAGCGCCAGCAACAGCTCGAACGGCCGGTCGCGCAGGGCCCTCAGGGAGACATCAGGCTGCATGCCGTCAGCCCGCGAGCAGCGCAGCCTGCGCCTTCTCCACGAGCTGGGCCGGCGACACCGGCTTGACCAGGTAGTCCACCGCACCCTGGCGCATACCCCAGATGCGGTCGGTCTCCTGGCCCTTGCTCGACACCATGATGACGGGGATCGCGCGCGTCGCCGGATCGTTGGCGAGCGTGCGCGTGGCGCGGAAGCCGTCCACGCCCGGCATCACGATGTCCATGAGGATCAGGTCCGGGTGGATCTCGCGGGCCTTGCGGATGGCCTCGGCACCGTTGGAAGCGGACTCGGTCGTGAAGCCGTGGTTCTCCAGCAGCCGGCGCATCTGGAACACCTCGGTCGGCGAGTCGTCCACGATCAGGATCAGCGCCATGGCCCGGTCTCCCATCTGCCCGGTCATTCGCGGTTGACGTGCCGCTCGATCGCCGACAGGAGCTCGTCGCGCGTGAACGGCTTGGTCAAATAATGCTCGGATCCGACGATGCGTCCGCGCGCGCGGTCGAACAGCCCGTCCTTGGAGGACAGCATGATCACCGGGATCGAGCGGAATACCTTGTTGTGCTTGATCAGCGAGCAGGTCTGATAGCCGTCCAGGCGCGGCATCATGATGTCGACGAACACGATATCGGGCTGGTGGTCGGCGATCTTCGACAGGGCGTCGAATCCGTCCACCGCCGTGAAGACTTCGCAGCCCTCCTTGGCCAGCAGCGTCTCCGCCGTCCGGCGAATGGTCTTGCTGTCATCGATGACGAGCACTTTCAGCCCGTTCAGGCGGTGCCCGTCGCTGACAGCCGCTGCATTTTCCATCGGGTACCTCCGGCCCCGGCGCCGCTCCGGCCGGGCGCTGCAAAGCTCGACGGGAGGCGCCCTCGGATTCCACGCCGGAGCGGCCTCCTTTTAACATATCGGTCCACCACTCGCCACGCCGTGACGGCCGGCGCAGCGGGTCGGAACCAACGCTAGGTGTACTATGACAAGCCCCCCGGACGTGCAGTATCCACGTCACATTCCCGCCAACCGGCCGGAGAGCGCCTGATGCCCGCCCGCCCGAGCCTTGCCGTGCTCATGGACCCCCTCGAGGCCATCAAGCCGGCGAAGGACTCGACAGTCGCGATGCTCGCGGCCGCCGCGCGTCGCGGCTGCGAGACCTTCTGCCTGACGCAGGGCGATCTTTCGGTGCGCGACGGACGCGCGTTCGCGCGGCTCACGCCGATCGAGGTCGCGGGCGACGGGCGCGGCAAGGACTGGCACCGCACGGGCGCCGCCGCGCTGCGTCCGCTCGCCGGCGTCAGCGCGTTGCTGATGCGCAAGGACCCTCCGTTCGACATGGAGTACGTCTACACCACCTACCTGCTCGAGCGCGCCGAAGCCGACGGCGTCCTGGTCGTGAACCGTCCGCAGGGACTGCGCGACATGAACGAGAAGGCGTACACGGCCTGGTTCCCCGACTGCTGCGCGCCCACGCTGATCACGCGCGACATGGAGGCGATGCAGGCATTCCTGGAGGAGCATGGCTGCGCCGTCTGCAAGCCGCTCGAGGGCATGGGCGGACGCTCGATCTTCGCGCTCACGGCCGGCGACAAGAACGCGCGCGTGGTGTTCGAGACGCTGACTGGCCACGGCACGCGCTATGCCATGGTGCAACGCTACCTGCCGGAGATCGCCGAGAGCGGCGACTCGCGCATCTTGCTCGTGGAGGGCGAGCCCGTTCCGCTCGCGCTCGCGCGCATCCCCGGCCCGGGCGACCACCGCGGCAATCTGGCCGCGGGCGCCAGGGGCGTGGCACGGCCGCTCGCCGAGCGCGACCGGTTCCTGTGCTCGCGCATCGGGCCGGTGATGCGCGAGCGCGGCATGCTGTTCGTCGGACTCGACGTGATCGGCGGCTTCGTCACCGAGATCAACGTCACGAGCCCCACCGGCATCCGCGAGCTGGAGGCGCAGGGCGGCGGCGACATCGCCGGGCAAGTGGTGGACGCGGTGCTCGCGCGGATGGCGCGCCGATGAGCGCGATGGACGACATCCTCGCCGCCGAGGCCACGATCAAGGACCGCCTGACGGTCACCCTGTTCCTCGCCGGCCTGTTCCACCTGATCGTGATCCTCGGCATCACGTTTGCACCGCCCCGGTCGGACCGTTTGGCGGTGCCGACGCTCGAGGTGCTACTGGTCAGCAACACGCTGCCGGAGTCCGCCGCCAACGAGCGCGCGAGCTACCTCGCCGAGCGCACGCAACAGGGTGCGGGCGACCCGCGCACCGCGCGCACGCGGCTGCCCGCAGCGGGCGCATCTCCCGTCGACGTCGCCGGCGACCGCGCAGGCGGCGCGCAGCCGGTGGCGCCCGCCGACCTCCCCGGCGCGCCGAGCGTGCTCTCCGCGCGCGACCAGGAGCCGCATTTCGCGGCCGAAGGTGAGTCGCGGCAGCTGGCGCTGCCGCGCCTGCCGCCCGAGGCGGTCGCCGGCGTGAATTCGCCGTTCGCCGGCAGCGACGACGACGCGCAAGTCGAGCTCAAGGGCGCCGAGCGGCGCGAGCTCCTGGTGACGCCGTCCACGCGCATGTCCGAAGTCGCGGTCTACCTCGACGCCTGGAAGCGGCGCATCGAGCAGGTCGGCACGCTCAATTTCCCGAATGAAGCGCGCCGGCGGCAGTTGTCCGGCAACCCGGTCATCGAGGTGGCGCTGGCCTCCGGCGGCGGTCTGATCCACGCCTCGGTGCAGCGCTCGAGCGGCCATGCCGAGCTCGACCGGGCTGCGCTCGATATCCTGAAGCTCGCGACGCCGTTCGAGGCATTCCCGCCCGAGCTCGCGAAGCGCCACGACGTGCTGCGCTTCGCCTACGAATGGCAGTTCGTCGGCGGCCGGCTGGCCGGCTCGGCGATCGAGCTGCCGGCGCCGGATTAAGTCAGCACGCAAAGCCGCGCGCCGGAGCGCAGCGGATGCTTTGACCGGCGCCGGCGCGCGGCCGATACTAGGCGCGTGGCCGGTTCCTATCTGACGAATCAACTGCTGGTCGCGATGCCCACGCTCGCGGACCCGAACTTTTCGCACAGCGTCACGCTCGTCTGCGAGCACAGCGAGCGCGGTGCGCTCGGCGTCGTGATCAACCGGCCGCTCGAAATGAGGATGTCCGAGGTGCTTAACCAGCTTTCGCTCGCAACGGAAGTCGCGCGTCTGCGCGACATGCCGGTGCTCGCGGGCGGCCCGGTCCAGCGTGACCGCGGCTTCGTGCTGCACCGGCCGGCGGCGCGCCCGTACGAATCGACCATGCCGGTCTCGGACACGCTCTGGGTCACGACCTCGCGCGACGTGCTCGCGGCGCTCGCCGCCGGCTCCGGTCCCGAGCAGGCGGTGATGGCGCTCGGCTACGCCGGCTGGGAAGCCGGGCAGCTCGAGGAGGAAGTCCGGCAGAACGCCTGGCTCACGGTGCCCTGCGACGATGCCCTGGTGTTCGAGCTGCCCTACGAGCAGCGCTGGCACGCGGCCGCCCGGCTGCTCGGCGTCGAGCTCTCGCGCATCAGCAGCCAGGCGGGGCGTGCCTAGCCCCGGAATCCCCGCGCCGCCCGCGAGGACGGTGCTCTCCTTCGACCACGGCCTGCGGCGCATCGGCGTCGCGGTCGGCAATACGGCGACCGGAACCGCGCAAGCGCTCGCCACCGTCGCGGCGCATGACGGCACGCCGGACTGGGCCGCAGTCGACCGGCTGGTCGCCGAGTGGCGGCCGCACGAATGCGTGGTGGGCGTTCCCTATAATATGCGCGGCGAAGATCCCGCGTCCGCGGCGGCCGCCCTGCGATTCGCCGGCGAGCTCGAAGGACGCTACGGCATCGAGGTTCATCGGGTGGATGAGCGGCTGACGTCGCGCGAGGCGGAGGACGGGCTGCGCGAGCGGCGCCGGAGCGGCGTCCGGACCCGGCGCGTGCGCCGCAGCGACGTGGACCGCGAGGCCGCGCGTCTCCTGCTCTGCCAGTGGCTGCGCGCGCGCCCGGACTCCGCCGCGCGATGAACCGCGGCTTCTCGCAGCTCGACTCCCACGGCCGGCTGCGCCACCTGATCACGCTCGACGGACTCAGCCGCGCCCTGCTCGAAGAGCTGCTCGAGCGCGCCGAGGGCTGGCAGAAGGGGCCCGGCCGGTCGCCGGCGCAGGGCCGCGAGCTGGCCGGGTGGACGGTCGCGAACCTGTTTGCCGAACCCTCGACGCGTACGCGCGCCTCGTTCGAGCTCGCCGCGGTGCGGCTCGGCGCCGACGTGATCAACCTCGACGTGATGCTGTCTTCGCGCGCCAAGGGCGAATCGATCGTCGACACGATCTACACCTTGCAGGAGATGCAGGTCGACGTGTTCGTGATCCGCGACGCCGAGCCCGGCATCCACGAGTACGTCGCCCGCCACGTGGGCGCCGCCGTCAGCGTGATCTCGGGCGGCGAAGCGCACCTCTCGCACCCGACCCAGGGATTGCTCGACGCACTGACCATCCGCCAGGCCAAGGGTGCCTTCGACGGGCTCGCGGTCACGATCGCGGGCGACATCCGCCGTTCGCGCGTGGCGCGTTCGGCGCATCGCGCCCTCGCCACGCTGGGTGCCGGCGAGATCCGCCTGGCGGCGCCGTCCGGCATGATGCCGGACGCGCCGGACTTCGCGGGCGCGCGGCGCTTCGAATCCTTCGACGAGGCGCTCGCCGGCGCCGACGTCGTCATGATGCTGCGCGTCCAGCACGAACGCGCGGCGGGCGCCCAGGCCTTCGACCCGGTGAGCTACCACCAGCAGTTCGGCTTGACCGCATCGCGCCTCGCGCTCGCGCAACCGCAAGCGATCGTGCTGCACCCGGGACCGATGAACCGCGGTGTCGAGATCACCTCCGAAGTCGCCGACGGTCCGCAGTCGATGATCCGGCGCCAGGTTGCGAACGGCGTCGCCGTGCGCATGGCGGTGCTCGCGCACCTGGCGGCCGCGCGCGGCGGGCGCAGCGCATGAGCACGCCGGCCGGCGCGCGCCGCGGCACGATCTTTCTCGAGGACGCCGCGGTGCTGGCCCACGAGGCGTTCCCGGGCGCACAGTACGTGCTCACGCTCGCCGCGCCACGCTGCGCGGCCGCGGCCACGCCCGGCTGCTTCGTGCACCTGTCCTGCGCCCCGGAGCTGCCGATGCGCCGCCCGTTTTCGTTGCTGCGCGCGGACGCCGGTGGCGGGCGCATCGAGCTGCTCTACAAGGCGATCGGCGCGGGCACGACGGAGCTCGCGCGGCGCCGGCCCGGTGAGCGGCTGTCCAGCCTCGGTCCGATCGGCCGCGGCTTCCAGCCCCACGCGGCGCGCCCGCGCACGCTTCTGATCGGCGGCGGCGTCGGCATCCCGCCGCTCGTGTTCCTGGCCGAATCGCTGGCCGCGCGCCGCGACACGCGCTGGCGGCCGCTCCTGCTGATGGGCTCGGAACTGCCGTTTCCGTTCGCGCTCGCCGAGGCAGGGAGCGCGCTCGCCGGAATTCCGGCCGGGGCGACCTCGGCGATGGCGGCGCTCGAGTCCCGGGGTGTGCCCACGCGCCTCGCAAGCTTGGCCGGATTCCCCGGCTGCCACCGCGGCTACGTCACCGAGCTCGCCGCCGCCTGGCTCGCGGCGCTGCCGTGCACCGGGCTCGACCAAGTCGAGCTGTTCTCCTGCGGCCCCGAGCCGATGCTGGAAGCGGTTGCCGCGCTCGCCCGGCGCTTCTCCCTGCCCTGCCAGGTTTCGCTCGAGGAAAACATGGCCTGCGCCGTCGGCGGCTGCGCCGGCTGCACGGTCGAAGTCGCGACTCCCGAAGGTCCGGCCATGAAGCGCGTGTGCGTGGACGGGCCGGTGTTCGACGCCGCCGTGGTTTTCCACGCATGATGTACGCGGGCCGGCTGCGCCGGCCCGGGCACGCAACCATTTCGGGAGCCGGCCGTGGACGAACGCGAGACGCTCACCGTATTTGCGCAGATCTCGGCGGCCTTCGCCGGATTCGGCGGGCTCGCCGGCGTTCTGGCCGAGCGGCTCGCCGGCAAGGCCGCCGCGCTCGGCTCGATGCGCCTGCGCGCCGTGATCGAATGGGCCCTGGTGGTCGGCGCCTTTTCGCTGATCCCGCCGGTGGCCGTCGACCTGGCGCGCGACGGGGACGCGGCCTGGCGGGTCCTGAGCGCGACCCTCGCAGCCGCGGCCGTGGCGCATCGCGTCTGGACCGCGCGCAAGCTGCGCGGGCTGCCGTGGGGCAACCTCGGCTACCGGGTTGTCACCTACCTGTGGCTGTTCGGCACCGCCGCGGCACTAGTCGCGAACGGCCTCGGCCTGTTCGCGCCGGTCGCGACGGTCGCGACGGTCTACCTGTGCGGACTGCTCTCGTACCTGCTGTTCGCGATGCTGCTGTTCGCCCGGCTGCTGCAGTCGCTGGTTTAGAGCGCCTGCGCCTCGTGGCCGGCGTAGTTCGTCGGCACCCCGACGGAGGCGGCGCGTGCCGCGCCGTCCTGGCCGAAACGCAGGTCGATGATCCGGCAAGGCACGGCTGCGGCCGCCGCCAGGGTCAGGCAGGCCAGCGCGAGCAGCACCAGCATCGATTCGGTCATGAGCCGCGGCATCACCCCTCAGATGCTCGCGCACCGGAAAGCGTTGCAACGCCCCGGCTCGCCGCCCCTCGGCCAGGGCCGCCGCGCCGCCATCGGCCAGGCGCGCCCGCCCATGCGCGCCTCAGCCGAAGTTGATGCGCGCCTCGAGGTTGGTGCGCGAGTCGGCGTTGGTGAGCGCCTCCTCGATGTCGATCTTGCCCTCCTTGTAGAGGTGCAGGAGCGCCACGTCGAAGTTCTGGATGCCGCGCTCGTTGGAGGACAGCATCGCCTCCTTGCAGCCGATCACGTCGCCCTTCTTGATCAGGTCCTGGATGTGCGGCGTGTTCAGCATGACCTCGACCGCCGCGACGCGCTTGCTGTTGCGGCCGCGCACCAGGCGCTGCGAGATGATCGCGCGCAGGTACTGCGACAGGTCCAGGAAGATCTGCGCGTGCTGGTCACGCGGGAACAGATTGATGATCCGGTCGAGCGCCTCCGCGCAGTTGTTGGCGTGCAGCGTCGCGATGCACAGGTGCCCGGTGCCGGCGAGTGCGACGGCCGATTCCATGGTTTCGCGGTCGCGGATCTCGCCGATCAGGATGACGTCGGGCGCCGCGCGCATCGCGGCGCGCAGCGCGCGCGCGAAGTTCTTGGTGTCGAGGCCGACCTCCCGCTGATTCACGATCGACTTGCGGTTCTGGTGCAGGTACTCGATCGGGTCCTCGATCGTCAGGATGTGATCGGAGCAGTGCTCGTTGCGGTGGTTGATCATCGCCGCGAGCGTGGTGGATTTGCCCGAGCCCGCGGCACCCACCATCAGCACCAGGCCGCGCTTGAGCATGGCCAGGTCCCGCAGCGTGTCGGGCAGCCCGAGGTTGTCGAGCTTCGGCGTGTCCACGCTGATGTAGCGCAGGACCAGCGCGGGAAAGCCGCGCTGGTAGAACACCGCGGCGCGGAAGCGGCCGACGCCGGGCTCGGAGATCGCAAAGTCGATCTCGAGCTCGCTCTGGAAGTGCTCGAGCTGCTCGGCGCTCATCAGGCCGTAGGCGATGTCGCGCACCTCCTCCGCATTCAGCACTTTCTTGTTGATCGGGTAGATCACGCCCTCGATCTTGATCTTGACCGGGGCATTCGAGGAAAAGAACAGGTCGGAGGCCTTCTTCTCGGCCATCAGCCTGAGCAGCGGCTTGATGTTGAAGCGGCCGTCCTCGCCCTCGAGCGAGACCGCCGCTTCGGCCGCCGCCTTAGTAGACTTTGCCGTCGTTGGACTCATCGACGATCCTCAGGGTGCTGGATGCCTCCGCCTGCAGGCGGTCCTCGCGCTTGCTCTCGAGCTTGATGCGCAGACGCAGCTCGTTCTTGGAGTCGGCGTTGCGCAGGCCCTCCTCGTAGGAGATCACGCCGGCCTCGTACAGGTCGAACAGCGCCTGGTCAAAGGTCTTCATGCCGAGGCGGTTCGAGCGCGCCATGACGTCCTTGATCTTGGCGACCTCGCCGCGGAAGATCAGGTCGGACACGAGCGGCGTGCCGATCAGGATCTCCATCGCCGCGATGCGCCCTTCGGTCTTCTCGCGCGGGATCAGCCGCTGCGACACCATCGAGCGGATATTCAGCGACAGGTCCATCAGGAGCTGCTCACGCTTCTCCTCCGGGAAGAAGTTGATGACGCGGTCCAGGGCCTGGTTGGAGCTGTTGGCGTGCAGCGTCGCGAGCACCAGGTGCCCGGTCTCGGCGAACTGGATCGCATACTCCATCGTGTCGCGGTCGCGGATTTCGCCGATCATGATCACGTCGGGCGCCTGGCGCAGCGTGTTCTTCAGCGCCGTGTGCCAGCTGTCGGTGTCGACTCCGACCTCGCGGTGCGTCACGACGCAGCCGCGGTGCGCGTGCACGTATTCGACCGGGTCTTCGATCGTGACGATGTGCCCGCGGGTCTTCTCGTTGCGGTAGCCGACCATCGCGGCGAGCGTCGTGGACTTGCCGGAGCCGGTGGCGCCCACGACGATCACGATGCCGCGCTTCGACATCACGATGTCCTTCAGGATCGGCGGCAGCTCGAGTTCCTCGATGGTCGGGATGGTCGAGTTGATCTGGCGGATCACGCAGCCGGTCAGGCCCTGCTGCACGAAAGCGCTGACGCGGAAGCGGCCGATGCCGGGCGGCGCGATCGCGAAATTCGCCTCCTTGGTGGCGTCGAACTCGCGGGTCTGGCGGTCGTTCATGATCGAGCGCACCAGCACCGCGCTCTGCTCGGAGGCGAGCGCCTTGTCGGTCTGCGGGCGCACCTCGCCGTCGATCTTGATCGCCGGCGGGAAGTTCGCCGTGATGAAGAGGTCGGAACCCTTGCGGTCCACCATGCGCCGCAGCAGGTCCTGCATCAGCCGGATGGCTTGTTCGCGGTCCATCAGAGCGCGTCCTTGTTCTGGGCCTTGTGGCGGGCTTCCTCCTTCGACACCAGACCTCTGGCCAGCAGCTCCTGCAGGCACTGGTCAAGCGTCTGCATGCCCTGCGCTTGGCCGGTCTGGATCGAGGAATACATCTGCGCGATCTTGTTCTCGCGGATCAGGTTCCGGATCGCGGGCGTGGCGATCATGATCTCGTGCGCCGCGATGCGACCGCCGCCCGTCCGCTTCATCAGCGTCTGCGAGATCACCGCGCGCAGCGACTCCGAGAGCATCGACCGCACCATTTCCTTCTCCTCGCCGGGAAACACGTCCACGATGCGGTCGATGGTCTTGGCGGCGGAACTCGTATGCAGCGTGCCGAACACCAGGTGGCCGGTTTCGGCGGCGGTGAGCGCGAGCCGGATGGTCTCGAGGTCACGCATCTCGCCGACCAGGACCACGTCGGGGTCCTCGCGCAGCGCCGATCGAAGCGCCTCGCTGAAACCGAGCGTGTCGCGGTGCACCTCGCGCTGGTTGATCAGGCAGCGCTTGGACTCGTGCACGAACTCGATCGGGTCCTCGATCGTGATGATGTGGTCCGGGCGGTTGATATTGACGTAGTCGATCATGGCCGCAAGCGTCGTCGACTTGCCGGAGCCGGTCGGGCCGGTCACCAGCACCAGGCCGCGCGGAAGCATGCACAGGTCCTTGAACACCTTCGGCGCACTCAGGTCGTCGAGCGTCCTGATCACGCTCGGGATGTTGCGGAACACCGCGCCGGCGCCGCGGTTCTGGTTGAAGGCGTTGACGCGGAAGCGCGCGAGGTTCGGAATCTCGAACGAAAAATCGGTCTCGAAGAACTCCTCGTACACCTTCCGCTGCTTGTCGTTCATGATGTCGTACACCATGCTGTGCACTTCCTTGTGCGTCAGCGGCGGCATGTTCACGCGCTTGACGTCGCCGTCGACGCGGATCATGGGCGGCACGCCTGCGGACAGGTGCAGGTCGGAGGCGTTGTTCTTGACCGCAAAGGCCAGCAGCTGGGCAATGTCGACGGCCATCAAGACTCCCTGGCACGGTGCGCGACGCAGGAGCCCCGCAGGCCTTCGGGCGGCCAAGCGGGGCCGGGGGCAGTATAGCCCCGGGTCCCGTGCACCAATATGTTAACTGCTCCTCAGAATCCCTCGTCCGGGCTCGCCCGGGTCCGGGAAAGGATCGCAAGGGCGGCCCGTGAAGCCTGCCGGGATCCGGCCTCCCTCACGCTGATCGGCGTCGCGAAATCGCAGCCCGACGAGGCGATCGCCCGGGCGGTCGGCGCGGGCCTCGCCGATCTCGGCGAGAACTACGTCCAGGAAGCGGTGCGGCACGCCGCCCTCATCGGTGCGCACGCGCTCCGCTGGCATTTCATCGGCGCGCTGCAAGCCAACAAGACGCGGCCGGTCGCCGAGCGCTTCGACTGGGTGCACACGGTGGACCGTCTGAAGATCGCCGAGCGCCTCTCGGCGCAGCGACCGCCCGCCCTGCCGCCGCTCGCGGTCTGCATCCAGGTCCGTCTCGGCGGCGAGTCGACCAAGTCGGGCGTCGAGCCCGGAGAGCTGGCGGCGCTCGCGCGCGCGGTCGCGAGCCTGCCGCGAATCGCGCTGCGCGGACTCATGGCGTTGCCGCCCGCGGAGACCGAACGCGCGCGGCAGCGGCACTGGTTCCGCGAGCTGCGCCGGCTGCGCGACGTGCTGGTCGACGGCGGGCTCGCGCTCGATGCACTCTCGATGGGCATGAGCGCGGACTTCGAGGCGGCGATCGCCGAGGGCGCGACGCACCTGCGCATCGGCACCTCGGTCTTCGGCGCGCGCCCGCCGCCGCGCTGAGGCACATTTGCCTCGCGCCGGTTCCGGCGCACTAGAATTGCAAGATGGATGCGCTGATCTTCATCGTCGACGCGTTCCTGACCTTCCTGGTCTACGCCTTCCTGCTGCGGGTGCTGCTGCCGCTCGCGCGCGCCGATTTTCGCAACCCGCTGGCACAGGCGGTGCTGGCGCTGACCAGCTGGCTCGTGATGCCGCTGCGGCGCGTGCTGCCGCTCATCGGCCGGCTCGACAGCGCCTCGGTCGTGGCGCTTGTGCTGGTCCAGCTCGGAGCCACGCTGGCGCTGTTCCGGCTCCAATACGGGGCCCTGCTGCCGTTCGGGCCGCTCGCAATCACCGCACTGCGCTCGCTGGTACTCTCGCTGCTCCTGCTCTACACGGTCCTGATCTTCGTCTACGCGCTGCTGTCCTTCGTCGCGCCCGGCGCGCGCAGCCCCGTGACCGCGCTCCTGGCCTCCCTGTGCGAGCCGGTCCTGAGGCCGCTGCGCCGCGTCCTGCCGATCGTCGGCGGCCTCGATTTCTCGCCGCTGGTCGCCATCATCGGCCTGCAGGCGCTGCGGATCCTGATCGCCTGAGCAGCCGTGGCCTCCTGGCAACAGCCGGTGGCGCGCACGGCGATCCTGGCCTGTCTTTGCGCCCTGCTCGCGGGCTGCGGCGGAGGCGAGGCGCCGCCGCCCGCCGCCCGTCCCTGGCGCGATCCCGGATATGTCGAGGCCGGCGGCGTGCGGCTGCACTATGCGCTGACAGCGACAGTGGACCTGCCGGCAGAGATTGCGGGCAGTTACGGCATTGACCAGAGACGCAATCTAGCTCTGCTCACGATCACCTGTTCGCCGGGTCTCGGTGCCGGCGGCGCGCGATCCGAACCGGCGTCACTCTCGGCCACCGCGCTCACGCTCACCGGCCGCCGACTGCCGCTTGCGCTCGAGCGTCGCGACTCGGCCACCGGAGCCACCTGGCTCGCGACGGTCGAGTTCCGCGATCGCGAACCGATCACGATCGAAATCGAGGCGAGCTCGGCGTCCGCAGCCGCGCTCACGGCCCGCTTCACGCGAACCCTTGCGGTCGACTGACGCCGGACCGCGCGAAATGCCTTAAAATCCCGCTCGAAATCGACGTTGACCACTTATCCCGCGGGAATTTCCGTGGTATGGTGCGCGCCGACATCGACCCAGGCGGGCTCGCCCCGCTCGTGACAAACCCACAGGAGATAGCTCAATGGCGAAAAAGAATGCGGCTCCGACGAAGTCGCAGATCGTAGCGGCGGTCGCGGGCCAGACCGACCTCAGCAAGAAGCAGGTCGGTTCCGTGCTCGAGGCGCTGACCGGACAGATGAAGCGGGCCCTGAAGGGCAACGGCGTGTTCACGCTGCCCGGCGTGTGCAAGATGCGCGTCGTGAAGAAGCCCGCCACCAAGGCGCGTGAAGGCGTCAACCCGTTCACGGGCGAGAAAATGATGATCAAGGCCAAGCCGGCCTCGAAGAAGGTGCGCATCCGCGCCCTCAAGAACCTCAACGAGATGGTGGCCTGAAGCCAGCCGTCCAGCGAACCGTTCAGGGATCAGACGGGGCGGCCAGGGCCGCCCCGTTTGCTTCTCGGGCGGTGGGAAGGCGCGCCCGGAGCCAGTCGCCCGCCAGCGCCCGCATCTCGGTGAGCCGGCCGTGGAAAAAATGCTCGGCCCCCGCGAGGATGCGCACTTCGGGCGGCGGCGACAGGGCGCGGGTCCAGCCGAGCACCGCCTCGTGGTTTACGAGCTCGTCGCGGTCGCCCTGGATGACGAGCCAGGGGCAGGCCGGCGCCGCCAGCCGCGCGAAATCGAAGCGCTGCACCGGCGGCGCGACCGTCACCAGGAGCGCCGCTCCGGATTGTGCCGCGAGCCGGAACGCCACCCAGGCGCCGAACGAGAAGCCGAGCGACCAGAGCGCGCGGTAGCCGCGCTCGCGCCGCGCCCAGTCGGCCACCGCGACCGCATCCTCGCTTTCGCCCGCGCCGTCGTCGTGCGCACCGGCGCTCGCGCCCACGCCGCGGAAGTTGAACCGCAGGGTCGCGACACCCGCGTCCTGCGCCGCGCGTGCCAGGGTGTGCACGACCTTGTTCTGCATCGTCCCGCCGTAGAGCGGGTGCGGGTGGCAGCAGACCGCGACCACGTCTTCGCGCGCGCCGGGCGGCCGCTCGAACAGCGCCTCGACCGCGCCGGCAGCGCCCCGGATCGCTGGCTTTTCGACCGCCGGTGACTGGCGCATCCCGGCCGCTCAGCGCTTGTGGATAACGCCGTCCTTCATGACGAAGTGGACGCGCCGCATCAGCCCGACGTCGGCGAAGGGATCGCCCGGCACCGCGACGATGTCCGCGAGCTTGCCGGATTCGATGCTGCCCAGCTGGTCGGCGATGCCCAGGTAGCGCGCCGGCACGACGGTGGCCGAGCGGATCGCGGCCATCAGCGGCATGCCGCCCTCCACCATGTACGCAAATTCCTGCGCATTGCTGCCGTGCTCGCAGACGCCGCAGTCGGTGCCGAACATGATGGTGACGCCCGCGGCGTATGCCTTCGCGAAGGTCTCCTGGATCACCGGGCCGATCGCCAGCGCCTTGGGCCGCACCAGCGGGTGAAAGTAGTCGGGTTCCTGCGCCCTGGCGTGCACCCAGCGGCCGGCCGAGACGGTCGGCACGTAGTGCGTGCCCTTCTGCTTCATCAGGCGCATGGCCTCGTCGTCCATGAAGGTGCCGTGCTCGATCGAGTCCACGCCGGCCCGGACCGCGCGCTTGATTCCCTCGGTACCGTGCGCGTGCGCCGCGACCTTCAGGCCGTAGTCGTGCGCGGTCCCGATCAGCGCCAGCAGCTCCTCGTCCGTGAACTGCGGCGCGGTACCCGACTTCGCGATCGACAGCACGCCGCCGGTCGCCATGATCTTCACCGAGTCGGCGCCGTCCTTGTAGCGCTGGCGGATCGCTTCGCGGCAGCGGTCGGCGCCATTGCATACCGTGTTCGCGCGCGGGTCGTCGGTGCTCAGGAACGGTCCGAAGCTGTTGGTCGCATCCGCATGCCCGCCGGTCGAGCCGATCGAGCGGCCCGAGGTGTGGATGCGCGGCCCGCGCACCTTGCCTTCGTCCACCGCGCGCTTCAGCGCGATCGAGACATTCCACTGATCGCCCAGGTTGCGGACGGTGGTGAAGCCGGCCATCAGCGTGCGCTCGGCGTACACGACCGAGTCGTAGGCACGGTCCGCCTCTCCCTTCTTGACGTTGTCGAGCTCGGCATGGCGGCTGTGCTCGGAGGTCAGGTGCACGTGCATGTCCATGAGCCCCGGCATCACGGTGGCCGCGGACAGGTCCACGACCGTGTCGCCCGCGCCCGGCGCGCGAAATCCCGGCTCCACCGCGGCGATGCGGTTGCCCTCGACCACGACGGTCACGCGCTGGCGTGGCGCGTCGGCGACGCCGTCCACCAGGCGCCCGGCGTGGATCAGGGTGGCGGCGTCGGCGCTGGCAGCGCCGGCCGCGAGCAGTACGGTGGTCAGGAATCGCATCGGCAGGGGCCCTCTCACTGGCTCTCGGGAATCAGCGTCACGGTCTCGACGGCCAAGAGCTCCACTTCGAACAGCAGCGTGGAGTGCGGCGGAATCAGGCCGTTGCCGACTGCGCGCGCTCCATAGGCCAGCGAGGGCGGGAGCACCAGGCGGCGGACGCCGCCTACCCGCATGCCGGCGACGCCCTGGTCCCAGCCCTTGATCACATGGCCCGCACCGAGCGGGAACGAGAACGGCTGGCCGCGCTCGCGCGAGCTGTCGAACTGCTTGCCGCGCGCATCCCGGGCCGCCGGGTCATGCAGCCAGCCGGTGTAATGGACGATCGCGACCATGCCGGGCAGCACCGTCTCGCCGATGCCGGCGACCAGGTCGGTGACCAGCAGGACCTCATCCGGCGCCGCCGGCGCGGCCGGCGGCACGGCGGGATCCTGGGCGAGCGCCGGGCCGGCGAGTGCGAGCGACGCGGCGGCCGCCGCGAGGCGGCACAGCAGGGTGTCGAATGGCCTGGCCATCCGAAAAAATATAGCAGTTTTGGCGTGCGGCGGAGACCGCGCGGGGTCAGTGACGCGGGTTGCGGCCGGCGGCGGGCCAGAGGCCGAGCCGATGGCGCAGCACGGAGACCAGGTCCTCGATCTCGTCCAGCAGCTGAACGATGCGTTCCATGGCGCTCAGCGGCGGCCGTTGTGGCCGTTGACGTTGCCGCTGGTGCCGCCGTCGCCCGCGTCCTCCGCGGCGAAGGCGCTACGCACCTTGTCGGCCCAGGACTTGTAGCTCGCGTACTTGGTGAGCTCGCGCGAGATGGCGCCGTGACGCGATACCGGCGGGCGCCGCGGCGCGCGCGGCGCGGCCTCGCCGCGCTCGTTGCGGCCATCGCCCGCGGACAGCTTGATCTCGCTCACGGGGAGAGAACCTGAGCCGGCTTCATGCCCCGCAAGTTACGCGGCGGGGACCCCCCGAAACAGGAACTGCATCACAGGACCCGGGCGGGCGGGACCCGTGATTTAACGCAATCAGACGATGCGGTAGCTGGGGCGGTATTCGCCCACCAGTTTCATGCGCCGCCCGGCCACAAAGGCGCGCAGGAGCTCGTCGAGCGGCCGCGCGATTTCGCGGTCGGCGTGGATCTCGAACGGGCCGCGCTCCTCGATCAGCCGGATGCCGTGCTCCTTCACATTGCCGGCGACGATGCCGGAAAATGCGCGCCGCAGGTTGGCGGCGCGCTCGTGCACCGGCGTGTCGAGCGCGAGCCGCAGCCCCGCCATCGACGCGTGGCTCACCTCGAACGGCTGCTGGAACGCGGGCGGGATGCGCAGCAGCCAGTTGTAGTTGTAGGCGTCGCCGGCACGCCGGCGCGAGCGGCGCACGGCCTCGAACCCGCGCTGCATCTCGCGCGCCACCTCCGGCGGGTCGTCGACGATGATCCGGTAGCGCTGCTGCGCCTCGGGTCCCAGGGTCGTGCCGATGAAGCGATCGAGCTGGCGGAAGTAGGCGGCGCTCTCGCGCGGGCCCGTGAACACGAGCGGCAGCGGCTGGCTCGCGTTCGCCGGATCCAGCAGGATGCCGAGCAGGTAGAGAATCTCCTCCGCCGTGCCGGCGCCGCCCGGGAACACAATGATGCCGTGGCACAGTCGGACGAAGGCCTCCAGGCGCTTCTCGATGTCCGGCATGATCACCAGCTGGTTGACGATCGGGTTCGGGGGCTCGGCGGCGATGATGCCGGGCTCCGTGATGCCGATGTAGCGGCCGTCGCGGATGCGCTGCTTGGAATGCCCGATGGTGGCGCCCTTCATCGGGCCCTTCATCGCGCCGGGGCCGCAGCCGGTGCAGACCGAGAGGCCGCGCAAGCCGAGCTCGTAGCCGACCAGCTTGGTGTAGTCGTACTCCTCGCGCGGGATCGAGTGGCCGCCCCAGCAGACCACCAGGTCGGGCCGGCCCTTGTATTCCAGCGCCCTGGCGTTCCTGAGGATGCAGAAGATCGCGTTGGTGACGCTCGCGGGGTCCGCGAGGTCGAAGCGCGCCGTGATCTCGTTGTGCGTGTAGACGATGTCGCGCAGCACCGAAAACAGGTGCTCCTTGACGCCGCGGATCATCTCGCCGTCGACGAAGGCGCTGCCCGGCGCGTGGTGCATCTCGAGCTTGATGCCCCAGGGCTCGCGCACGATGCGCAGCTCGAATTCCTTGTAGGCCTCGAAGATGAGTCGCGCGTCGTCGATCAGCGTGCCGGAATTCAGCACCGCGAGGGCGCAGCGGCGGAACAGCGGGTAGAGGCCGCCCTGGCCGCGGTCGAGCAGCTTGTCGACTTCCTGCTGCGAGAGATTGTCGAGCACGCCCTTGGGCGACACCCGTGCGCGCACGACGGCGGCGAGGTCGAGCCCCGGGCCGACGCTCACGGCCGGATCTCGATCGGCGTCCCGGGTCCCGTGAGCAGCCAGAATTCCAGCATGTCCTCGTTGGACAGCGCGATGCAGCCGTCGGTCCAGTCGGTGTTCAGGTAGCGCTCCCGCGCATACTTCAGCACGTTCGGCAGGCCGTGCACCATGATGAGGCCGCCGGGCGCCCAGCCGTTCCGGCGCGCCAGCGCGAGGTCCACGGGCTCGGGATAGGAGACCTGCACCGCGAGGAAGAAATCGCTCTTCGCGTTGCGCCGCGTCAGCCGGTAACTGCCCTCAGGCGTGCGGTAGTCGCCCTCGCGCTGCTTCTGGCCTTCCGGCACCAGGCCGAGCGACACCCGGTAGCTCGCAAACACGCCGCCGTCGCGCCAGAGCTCCATGCGCCGCTCGGCTTTCTTGACCACGATGCGCTCGGCCGGGCGCAGCATGCCGCTGCCGGCCGGCGCGGCGATGGAATCGGCGCGCGCGCCGAAGGCGGCCAGCGCCGCCAGAAGCATCGGAATCAACGACTTGCGGTTCATCCGGCGCCGGATTATAGCGCCCCGGGCCGGCCGCGCCCGTTCAGTCAGCGATCAGCCGAACCGCTTCACAGTTTCGCGCGTCGGCTTCCGCCTCCAGGCGGTAGCGCGCACCCGGCTCGAGCGCGACCGCGAGCGTGAAGCGCCGCACCGAGCCCGACTCGCGCACGCTGCAATCGACCAGGAGCTCATGCGCGCCCGGCGCGAGCTCGACCCGGAAAGCGGTCAGCGGCACTTCGTTTCCGTCCACGCGGCGCAGCCGCAGCGTCACCGGCAGCCCGGCGGAGAGCGCGGGATCCGCGCGCACGACGGCGCGCTCGGCGGCCGGCAGCGGCGGACCCGGATACAGGCGCTCGGTCGCGCAGCCGGCGACCAGCACTACCAACAAAGGGGACGCAACCCTTTTTCGGGTAATGCCCGTCACATGCCTTGTGACATCGGAAAAAGGGTTGCGTCCCCTTTTGTGGGAAAAAAGGCGGCCCGAAGGCCGCCTGGGAGGTCACGCGCAGCCCCTGGTGTCAGGGGCCGCCGGGCGGGGACCCGGCTGGCGCGTGAGGAAAACCCGACCGGATCATCCGCATTTCGACTCGCCGCAAGCGAGGCAGGTCATGCACCCGTCCATCAGCACGACCGCCGCCGTGTGGCACTTGTTGCAGAGCTGCGCGCCCTCGGGGTAGCTCGACTGCGCGAAGGCGTCCTGCTGCTTGTGCCGCTGTTCCCATTCCTTGCGCTTCGACTCGACCAGCAGCCGCTGCGTGTCGTCCATGCCCGGCTTCTGCATCAGGCCGATGGTCTGCAGATGGCGCTCCACGACGTAGCCGATCTCCGCCACGATCGAGGGCATGAACTTGCCGCCCGGCTGCCAGTAGCCGCCGCGCGGATCGAACACGGCCTTGAGCTCCTCGGTCAGGAACGCGACGTCGCCGCCCTTCCGGAACACGGCCGAGATGATGCGCGTGAGCGCGACGATCCACTGGAAATGATCGAGGTTCTTGGAATTGATGAAGATCTCGAACGGGCGCCGGTGCTCGTGCTCGGTGCCCTCGTTCAGCACGATGTCGTTGATGGTGAGGTACATCGCATGGTCCGAGACCGGGGTCTTGATCTTGTAGGTCGATCCGATCAGGACTTCCGGACGCTCGAGCTTCTCGTGCATCCAGACGACCTTGCCGTCCTTGCGCGCCTTGCCCTCGCGCGCCGGGGCGGCGGCCCGCTCGGCTTCCGGCTTGTGCACGCGGTACTTCACGATCTTCTTGTCGATGGTGTGCTTGCCCATGGTCGTCCCCGCGCGCTCAATAGCGGCCGTAATAGCCTTCCTTCAGTGCGTCGAACAGGTTGGCGGCGGTGTGCACCTCGCCGTCGTACTCGATCTCCTCGTCGCCCTTGACCTCGATCTCGCTCCCGTCCTCGAGCGTGAACACGTAAGTCGTGTTCTTGAGGTCATCCTCCTTCACCAGCACGCCCTGGTGCGCCTCCGGATTGAAGCGGAAGGTGGTGCAACCCTTCAGTCCCTTCTCGTGCGCGTAGAGGTAGATGTCCTTGAAGTCCTCGTAACGGAAGTCGGTAGGCACGTTCGCGGTCTTCGAGATCGACGAGTCCACCCACTTCTGGGCCGCGGCCTGGATCTCGACGTGCTCACGCGGGCCGATGCCCTCCGCCGTCACGAAATAGTCCGGCAGCATTTCGGCGGCGCCGGCCGCATTCGGGATCGCGCGCGGGTTCACCAGCTCGCGGTAGGCCAGGAGCTCGAAGGAATAGACGTCCACGCGCTCCTTCGACTTCCGGCCCTCGCGGATCACGTTGCGGAAGTAGTGATGCGCGAACGAGGGCTCGATGCCGTTCGAGGCGTTGTTCGCGAGCGAGAGCGAGATCGTGCCGGTGGGTGCGATCGAGCTGTGGTGGGTGAAGCGGCCGCCGACCGTCTCGAGCTCCTTGACCAGCGCGGGCGCGACCTCGGCGAGGCGGCGCATGTAGCGGCTGTAGCGCGCGTGCAGCATGCGCCCGGGCACGCGGTCGCCGACCTTCCAGCCGTCGCGCGCCATCTCGGGCCGCTTGCGCAGCATCGCGCGCGTCACCGTGAATTCCTCGTTCATGATCGGCGCCGGTCCCTTCTCGCGCGCCAGTGCCAGGCCTTCCTCCCAGCCCGCGATCGCCATCTCGCGCGCGACGTTGTCGGTGAACGCCACCGACTCGGGCGAGCCGTACTTCATGCCCAGCATGGTCATGGCGGAGCCGAGCCCGAGGAAACCCATGCCGTGGCGCCGCTTGCGCTGGATCTCGTCGCGCTGGCGGCCGAGCGGCAGGCCGTTGATCTCGACCACGTCGTCGAGCATGCGCGTGAACACGCGCACCACCTCGCGATACTCGTCCCAGTCGAAGCTGGCCTCGTCGGTGAAGGGCGCGCGCACGAAGCGCGTCAGGTTCACCGAGCCGAGCAGGCAGGAGCCGTAGGGCGGTAATGGCTGCTCGCCGCAAGGATTTGTGGCGCGAATGTTTTCGCACCACCAGTTGTTGTTCATCTCGTTGACGCGGTCGATCAGCACGAATCCCGGCTCGGCATAGTCGTACGTGGACGCCATGATCACGTCCCACAGCCGCCGGGCCGGCACAGTCTTGTAGATGCGGCACGCGACCAGGCCGTCCTCGTTGACGATGTAGCCCTCCGCATCCGGCCATTCGCGCCAGGCGAATGCGGCCGGGTCGTGCAGGTCGTCGCGCTCCGGGTCGTACTCGCGCGCCGGCAGCGGGAAGGCCAGCTTCCACTCGCGGTCTTCGCGCACGGCGGCGATGAACTCGTCGGTCACCAGCAGCGAGAGATTGAACTGGCGCAGGCGGCCGTTCTCGCGCTTGGCGCGGATGAAGTCCATCGTGTCCGGATGGCCGACGTCGAAGGTGCCCATCTGCGCGCCGCGGCGGCCGCCGGCCGAGGACACCGTGAAGCACATGCGGTCATAGATGTCCATGAAGGACATCGGGCCCGAGGTATGCGCGCCGGCACCGGCGACATAGGCGCCGCGCGGGCGCAGCGTCGAAAACTCGTAGCCGATGCCGCAGTTGTGGATCACCAGCAGTCCGGCGTTGCCGGCGAGATAGTTGTTGTGCCGCTCGACCGTGAAGTCGAAGAAGGTTTCCGGCAACGGCAAGTTGCGGCGCACCATCTCAACAGGCCGCAGCGTGCGCGCGAACCGGATCAGGCGCTCGAGATGCGGGAACCGCGCCTGCCAGCGGTCGAGCCACACGCGGCTCACCGTCTCGTGCGTGTGGTAGCCGTGATAGAAACCGAGCGACTGACGTTCCTGGTGGCCCAGGCCTTCCGCCTCGACCGTCAGCGCCGCCCGCAATGCGGCAGTCTGACGGTAGCGATCGTACTGCCCTGGCTGGGTCGCATACCGCCGTACACGGTGCCGCTTGGGACCATCCGTCATGTACCCGGCGACGCAGGCCAGGAACGCGGAGTCCGAGATCTTGAGCATCGCGCCGCCGGAATCGCGCACCGTCTTTCCATCCAGTTCATGGTCACGCGGCTTGCGAATCGTGATGCTGCCGTGGACGCCGAACAGGCCGAGCAGTGCCTGGAGTTCGCCGGCGAAGGCCGGATTCTGCATTGCAATCGACGCGCTGCCTGTCTCCGCACTGACCGTGCCATCGGTGTCGATCACGCCGGCCAGGAACGGCAGGAAATGTGCATCCGGATGCGCCCG
>Ga0187892_10001742_pt1 | contig 47684 bp, 48 predicted proteins | sample MA1701073metaG_FD_139345 | JGI IMG/M metagenome (GOLD analysis project Ga0187892, IMG submission 139345) | Bio-ooze microbial communities from a basaltic lava cave in the Kipuka Kanohina Cave System on the Island of Hawaii, USA - MA170107-3 metaG ...
CGACCTCCGGCGGGACGTGACACCCCTTGCCGCCGCCTTGCGCCGGACACCTTCGTGCTTCCTGCACGGAGACGTGAAGGCGTCCAACACGGGCCGGGCCCCCGACGGGCGGACCGTGCTCATCGACTGGGCCTACGTCGGCGAGGGACCGGCGTGCCACGAGCTGGCCTGGCACCTCGCCCTCGACCGCGCCCGCCTGCCCGCCTCCAAGGAGGACACTACCGACCGCTTCCGGGCCGCCCTCGACCGGCACGGCGTCGATACGGCGCCCTGGTGGGACCGCCAGTTCCCGCTGTGCCTACTCGGCGCAGTGGTCCAGTTCGGGTGGGAGAAGGCATTGGGGGACGGCGACGAGCTGGACTGGTGGTGCCGGGCGGCCAAGCGGGGCGCAGCTTGGCTGTGACGGCCATGGCGGCCGCCTACTCCGCCACCGCCGCGGCCTGGGCCAGGGGCCCGGCCCGGATCTACGACGCACTCGCCGAAGTCCTCGTCGCCCGCTCGCCGCTCACCCTCGACGGCCGCCGGGTGCTCGACGTCGGTGCCGGCACGGGTGCGGCGGGCCGGGCGGCGCGAGCGGCAGGGGCGGGCGAGATCGTGGCCGTCGACGCCGCCCTGGGCATGCTGGCCCACGACGCCGCCGCCCGACCGCCGGCCGTGGCCGGCGAGGCGTTGGCCCTGCCCTTCGCGACCTCGACGTTCGATGCCGCCCTGGCCGCCTTCGCCCTCAACCACCTGACCGAGCCGGCCGCCGGCCTCCATGAGATGGCGCGGGTCACGCGACCAGGTGGTGTGCTGCTCGCCGCCAGCTACGCCGCCGACGACACGCACCCGGTGAAGGATGCGGTGAACGGGGCCCTTTCGGCCTCCGGATGGGTCGCCGAGCCCTGGTACACGGCGCTGCAGGCCGATGCCATCCCCCTGCTCGCCACCCCGGAGGGGTGCGCGGCGGCGGCCCACCGGGCCGGGCTCGACGCCCGGGTGGAGGCGGTCAGGGTGACCCTCCCCGATCTCGACGCGGCCGACCTGGTGGCCTGGCGCCTGGGTATGGCGCAGTACGGCCCCTTCGTCACCCGGCTCCCGCCGGGGGATCGCCGGGCCCTCGTGGCCGACGCCATGAACCGGCTGGGCGAAGCGCCCCCCCTCGTGCGGTCGATCGTCGTTCTGACCGCCGTCAGCCGCTGAGCAAGCGGGACGCAAAGCGGCGAGCGGCACCGCCGTCGTCGCCGGCCCCGCCGACCACCACCGCCGCCAGCCGTTCGGCCCGGGCCCGCCAGGCATCGGACCGGCGGGCGGCCGCCAGGGCCGCCACCGTGGGCCAGCCGTCGAGGACGGCGCAGCGGCTCAGCCCTTCGACGACCGGCTCGAGCGACTCCGGGTGGACCGCCGGATCGGCCAGGCCGACCACGCCACGGGCCAGGAACGCGTAGCGGCTCGCATCCCGAGCCGCAGCGTCGGCCGCCACCGCGGATGCCAGCGCGGCGGCGTGTGCCGCGTCCCCTCCGGCCAGGGCCAGGCGGGCCCGCAGCAGCCCGAGGCGGTGGCGCTGGTGCCAGGCCATGGTGCCCGTCCAGGAGTCGATCACCGCGAGCCGATCCTCCAGCTCCGCCGCCGCAGCCGGGTCGCCCCGGAGGAGGCACCCGTCGGCCAGGTCGAGCAGCGCGACGTAGTGGGCTTCGGCGAACGCGTCGCCTGACGGCCCGGCATCGCCCCCCGTCGCGTCCGCGGCGTACCGGTTTCGGTCGTCCGCCTCGTCTCCCCGTCCTGACCAGCGGAGGATCCAGGCGCCCGCGTTCGCCGCCGGCCCCGTGAACCGGGCGCCGACAGGCCCCTCCCGAGCGGCCACCGCCTCCAGCTCGACCACCACGCCCATCGCCTCGGCCGCTCTTCCCATCTGTCCGAGGGCAAGTATCCGGTTGAACCGGAGGTGCAGCGGCGCCCACGGGTGAGCGAGGGAGTCGGGATCGACCATCGGCCGGGCCAGCGCCCGCAAGGCGTCGCCAGGCCGGCCCTGGTGCAAACGCACCTGGGCCAGCCAGACCTCGGCGATGCCGCGTACGGCGGGCGGGGCGGCCTCGACGGCGGTGAGGTGCCCGACCGCGCCGGTGAGGTCGCCGACGGCATGGCGGATGCGGCCGGCCAGGGCCAGCGCGCTGGCCCGGACGGCGTCATCGGTGGCCCGCGCCGCCGCCTCGTCGGCGTAGGCACGGGCCTCGTCGTACTGCCTGCGGTAGTAGGCGGCCCACCCCGCGACCTCGAGCGCAGGGGCAGCCCCCCCGAGGGCGACGGCCTGGCGGGCGTCCGCCGCCGCCTCGTCATGCGCCTGCCGTGCGATGCGCACGCGTGCTCGCGCCACGTAGGCCTCCGGGGTCGGGGCGAGGGCGAGCGCCGCCGCCAGATGCTCCTCGGCCGACTCGACATCGAAGCGGGCTGCGGCTGCCCCGGCGGCGGCTGCGAACCAGGTCGACGCCAACTCGAGATCGCCGCCGGCCCGGGCGTGCACGGCCACCGCCAGGGGATCGGGCCGCGGCCGGCCGGCCAGCGCCCGGGCCGCCTGCTGGTGGAGCAGGGCCCGGCGAGCCGCCCCGGTCGCCGCCTCGAGCGCCTCTCGGATCAGCTGGTGGCGGAACTCGAAGCGGCTCCCACGTTCCCCGATGAGCCCCACCCGCGCCGCACCCTCGAGGTGGTCGAGGACGCTCGCCACGGGCAGTCCCGCCACCTGGGCGACCAACTCCAGGTCGCAGTCGGGACCCAGCACGGCGGCCACCCGCAGGGTGGCAGCGACGTGCTGGCCCAGCGTGTCGACCCGCGCCGCCACGCCGTCCCGCACGGTGGCGGGAAGCTCCCCGTCGGATCCGTCCCCGAGCGCCGCCAGCAGGAGCGGATAGCCGCCGCTGCGGGCGTAGACGGCGTCGGCCCGTTCTTCCCCGACCAGCTCGGCGACGGCCTGGCGGTCGAGCGCCTCCAGCCGGATGCACGTCGTGGCTTCGAGGCTTCGGGCGCCCCCGGTCCGGGTGGTGGCGACCAGCAGCAGCCGCCGGCTCCGGCGCCGAGCGAACCCGAGCCACGCCAGCGTGCCGGCCGCGGCGACGTGGAGATCCTCCACGACCAGGACGGTCGGGGTGGCGTCGCCTATACGGTCCATCACCGCCACGAGGGCAGCGAAGATGCGGGCCCGACCTGCATCGGTGTCGGGGACGACGGTCGCGCTGTGCGCCGTACCCGGTGCGAGCAGCGCCGCCAGCGTCGCCGCATCGTCGCCGAGCAGCACGGTCGCCCGCTCGTCACCAGCCACGCGGAGGTGGTCGGCCAGCGCGTCGGTGACGGGTTGCAGAGGGAGGTCCCGGCCCAGCTCGTCGCACCGGCCCCGGAGCACGACCGCCTCTGACTGGACCGACTGCGACCAGGCATCGACCAGCGTGCTCTTTCCGATGCCGGCGTCGCCCTCGACGATCACAAGGCCCCCGCCCGAGCGGCCCACCGCCACCAGCGCCCCGTCGAGCGCCGCCAGCTCCTCCCTGCGGCCTACGACGCCGGGGTTCGCGGCGCGCCGAGGCGGGACCACCTCGTCACCGTCCGACGCAGCAAGGGCTCGGGCGTACAACGCCTCGGTATCAGCCGTCGGCGGCACACCCAGGTCGTCGGCCAGGTGAGCCCGCACCCGGGCGTACGCGGCCAGCGCCGAAGCAGGGCGGCCGGCGGCCAGGTGAGCGGACATCAGCGTGCGCAGCACGGCCTCGTCGTAGGGATCCCGGGCGAGCGCCTGTTCGGCCAGAACGGCGGCCGCGCCGTGGTCGGATGCCGCCACCGCCGCGTCCACGGCCACCCGGTAGACCTGCGTGATCGTGGCGCCCACGGCGCTGCGTCGGGGCACGATCCACTCCCCGTCCTCGTCGGGAAGGAGGTCGCCCCGGGCCAGGCCAAGGGCAGCGCCGGCGGCGACCCGGGCGGCGCCCACACGGCCGTCGGCCAGCGCCCCCGAGGCAGCCGCCGCCAACTCCGCCAACTCGTCGACGTCGAGCCAGTCGGCCACCAGGGCGTAGCCCGCATCGAGCCTCCTGATCCGCTCGGCGCCCAGCACCCCCCGCAGGCGCGACACCAGCACTCCCACCTGCTCAGCCGGGCGAGCTGGTTGGTCGTCGCCCCACAGGACTTCGGCGATGCGGTCGACCGACACCGGTTGCGTTCCCGCCACGGCCAGCAGCTTGAGGAGCGTGCGTCCCTTGCGGCTGCCCAGGTCGCGCCCCGCCACCCCCTCAACCTCCAACATCCCCAGGACGCGCACGCGCACGCCCCATCTTCACCGATCGAGGCTCCCTGGTTTGGGCCGGACCGGTTCTGGGTAGTGAAGCTGCCGGGTAATCGGTCCTGCGGGGGATCGAACAAGGCAGGAGGGGGGGACGTGTCACCTCGGCCGTGAGCGCCATACGCCGCACGCCCCTTGTCGCCGTCGCCCTCACCGTTCTCCTCACCACCGCGTGTTCTGACGACGCGCCATCCGTTCTGAGGCCGAGGTCCGACGCGGCCGAGACCGTGGCACGGCTCTGGTGGCTGACCTTCTGGACCGCCACCGTCGTCGTGGTCTTCGTCGCTGTCTTCATCGCCCGGGCCATGGTTCGCGGCCGGCGGGCCCGCCGGGACGGGGACGAGATCGACAAGGGGCCCGTGAAGTGGGGCGAGCCGTTCGTGGTGATCGCCGGCCTGGTGGTCTCGGGAGCGATCCTGGCCGCCACCTTCGCCGTCTCGCTGCGCGCCCTCGACGCTCTCGCCGAGCCGCCCGAGGACGCGGCCCTCTCCATTGAGGTCGTCGGCCACAACTGGTGGTGGGAGGTCCGTTATCCCGATGGGGTCGTCACGGCCAACGAGATCCACATCCCCGTCGACCGGTCGGTCGAGATCCTGCTCTCCTCGGCCGACGTGATCCACAGCTTCTGGGTGCCCGAGCTCTACGTGAAGCGCGACCAGATTCCGGGCCAGGAAAGCCGCATCTGGCTCCACGCCGAGGAACCGGGCCGCTACCGGGGCCAGTGCGCCGAGTTCTGCGGGCTCCAGCACGCCAGGATGGCCTTCTTCGTCGAGGTCCAGCCTCAAGCCGAGTTCGACGCCTGGCTGGCGCGGGAGTCGGCCCCCGCCCGCGAGCCGAGCTTCGGCACCGCCGAGGACCGTGGCCGCGAGGCGTTCCTGCGATCGTCGTGCGCCGGCTGCCACGCCGTCCGCGGGACGACTGCGGTGGGCACGCTCGGCCCGGACCTCACCCACATGGCGGCCCGGGAGACCATCGGCGCCGGCACCCTCGCCACCACTCGGGGGAGCGTCGCCGATTTCGTCCTCAACGCCCAGCGGGCCAAGCCGGGGGCCAGCATGCCACCGACCGAGGTCAGCCCCGAGGAGCTGTCCGCCATCGTCGACTACCTCATGAGCCTGGAGTAGCCGTGACCACCGCGCTGGAGCCGGAGTGGAAGGGCAAGCTCACCGAGGAGCTGGACGAGGCGTGGCACGAGCCGCACGGCCTCGGGCCGTGGATCTCCAGCGTCGATCACAAGCGCATCGGCATGCGCTACTTCTACCTGGGGATGGTGTTCTTCGTCCTCGGCGGCATCCAGTCGATGCTGATCCGGGCCCAGCTGGCCGGCCCCGACCTCGAGCTGTTGAGCCCCGAGGCCTTCAACCAGCTGTTCACCATGCACGGCATCACGATGATGTTCCTGTTCGCCATGCCCGTGCTGTCGGGCTTTGGGAACTACTTCGTCCCGCTGATGGTGGGTGCCCGCGACATGGCCTTCCCCCGCCTCAACGCCTTCGGGTTCTGGGTCCTGCTCGGCGCCGGGATCTTCATGTACTCGTCGTTCGTCGTCGGCCAGGCCCCCAACACCGGGTGGTTCAACTACGTGCCGCTGGCGGGCGCCGAGTACACGCCCGGCATCAACGTCGACTTTTACACGCTGGGCCTGATCCTCCTCGGCATCTCCTCCACCGGCGGCGCCATCAACTTCATGGTGACGATCCTGAAGTGCCGGGCGCCGGGCATGACGCTCAACCGCATCCCCATCTTCGTGTGGGGCGAGCTGGCCATGGCGCTGCAGATCATCTTCGCCCTCCCGGCCCTCACCCTGGCCTGCACCATGCTCACCCTGGAGCGGAAGTTCGGGTTCCACTTCTTCGCCGAGGCGGGTGGCGGCGACCCCGTGCTGTGGCAGCACCTGTTCTGGATCTTCGGCCACCCCGAGGTCTACATCGTCGCCCTGCCCGGCTTCGGCATCGCCTCGGCCGTCATCCCCACGTGGTGCCGTCGTCCGATGGTGGGCTACACCTACATCGTCATCGGCGAGCTGGCAGTGGCCCTGGTCGGGTTCGGGGTCTGGGTCCACCACATGTTCGCGGTGGGCCTGCCCAACGTCACGCTGAGCTTCATCTCCCTGGCCAGCTTCATGGTCGCGATCCCCAGCGGGATCCAGGTGTTCGCCTGGCTGGCCACGCTGGTGTCAGGGCGCCCCAGGCTCGGCACGCCCATGCTGTTCGTGCTCGGATTCATCCTCATCTTCGTGGTCGGCGGGGTGACAGGGGTCATGTTCGCGGCCGTGCCCCTCGACCAGGCCCTGCACGACTCCTACTTCGTGGTGGCCCACCTGCACTACGTGCTGGTCGGCAGCGCCGTCTTCCCGATCTTCGCCGGCATCTACCACTGGGGCCCGAAGATGATGGGGCGGCTGCTGAACGAGCGCCTTGGCAAGATCAGCTTCTGGCTGATGTTCGTGGGGTTCAACCTGGCCTTCTTTCCGCATCACCTCCTCGGCCTGCTGGGGATGCCCCGCCGGGTTTACACGTACCAGGAGGGCCTCGGCTGGGACGGGTGGAACCTGGCCTCCACGGTCGGGGCGTTCGTCCTCTCCCTCGGCATCCTGGTCACGATCGTGAACTGGTACTGGAGCAGGGCGAAGGGGCCGGTGGCGGGGAACAACCCGTGGAACGGCGAGACGCTCGAGTGGTACACGACCTCGCCGCCGCCCCACTACAACTTCACGACCGTCCCCGCCGTCCGCGCCCGCGAGCCGATGTGGGACCAGCCCGAGCTGGCCGGGGGGGCCCAGCCCCCCACCGAAGGCGGGCGCTCGCTGACCGGCGGCCACGTCACCCTGTCGACGAGCATGCTCGACGCCCGCCCGCAGTCGATCGTGCACATGCCCCACGCATCGGCCTGGCCGTTCTGGTTCGCCGTCGCCCTCACCGTGCTGTTCTTCGTCCTGCTGCTCGAGCTGTGGTCCCTGGCGATCCTCGCCGCGGTGGCCACGGTGATGACGATGGTGGGTTGGTACTGGCCCCGGAACCAGACGCAGGAGACCTGAGATGGCAGCCGACGCCCACGGCGCGCACCCGCTGACCATCGCCGAGACGGGCATGCCGGGCGAGGTGCTGCCCGAGTACGCCACCGGCTCGCGGTCGTTCGGGTGGTGGGGGATGGTGTGGCTCATCGCCACCGAGGCGACGCTGTTCGCCATCCTGCTGGCGAGCTACTTCTACCTCCGCTTCCGCACCGGGGTCGAGTGGCCGCCCGACCGCATCGAGCCCCCCAAGCTGGCCCTGCCCCTGCTCATGACGGCCATCCTGTGGTCGTCGAGCATCCCCGTGCACATGGCCGACAAGGCGATCGAGCGCGGCGACCAGGCCCGCCTCAAGGGCGGGCTGGCCGTCGGCTTCCTGCTCGGGGCCGTGTTCCTCATCCTCACCCTGGGAGTCGAGTGGCCCGAAACCCTCCACGAGTTCACGCCCCGCACCAACGCCTACGGCTCGATGTTCTTCACCATCACCGGCTTCCACGCCAGCCACGTGATCGTCGGGCTGTCGGTGAGCCTGTGGACCCAGGCGCGGGCGTGGCAGGGCGCGTTCGACGGGAAGCGCCACCTCTCCGTGCAGAACTTCGCCATGTACTGGCATTTCGTGGACATCGTGTGGCTGTTCGTGCTCCTGTCCCTCTACATCTCACCGCACCTGTGAGCACCGAGCACGACCTCGAACGCGCCACCGTGGCGATCAGCAAGGAGGAGGGCCGCGGCTCGCTGGCCCTGTGGTTCGGGGTGCTGGGCGGCCCCATCGCGTGGATCGGGCACATGGCGCTCAACTACCCGCTGGAGGAGGTGTTCGCCTGCTCGAGGTCCGCCGAGGACCGGGGCCAGATCCTCGGGCTGAGCGTGGACACGGTCGTGGTCGTGGCCAACACCGCCATGCTGGCCGTGGCGGTGGCCTCAGGACTGGTTGCCTGGACCTGCTGGCGGAAGCTGCGCGCCGGCCCCCCGAAGGATGAACGGGCCGAGCGGGCCCGGTGGATGGCCTTCGCAGGTGTGGTGGAAGCCGCGTTCTTCACCGGCATCATCGTGCTCGGCTACCTGCCATCGGTGTTCCTCGGGACGTGTGAGACGACGCCGTGATGCTCGCCCACCAGGCCGGTTCATGGACGTTCGAGCCCGGGGTGGTGCTGGCATTCGCCGCCGCGGCCGTCGTCTACGGGCGCGGCCGGCGGCGGCTCGGGCCACGTCCCCGCCGCACCGTCGCCTTCGTCGCCGGGCTGGCGGCCCTGGCCCTGGCCCTGATCTCGCCCCTGGACGGGCACGCCTCCCACCGCTTCGCCGCCCACATGGCCCAGCACCTCCTGCTCATGATCGTGGCTGCGCCGCTGCTGGTCCGGGCCAGGCCGGCGGCGGCGCTGACGGCCGGGCTGCCGAAGACGATCGCACTGCGGCGACACCACCCCCGCCTCGACGTCCTCACCCATCCCCTCGTCGTTTGGGGGCTCGGGACGGTGGTGCTGTGGGCGTGGCACATGCCGGTCCTCTACGAGGCCGCCCTGGCGTCCGACCTGCTCCACGCGGCCGAGCACGCCACCTTCCTCGCCACCGCGTACCTCTTCTGGTGGTTCGTCCTCCGCCGGCGCACGCCGCGCCCGGTGGCCACGCTGGTGGTGTTCGCCACCGGCGTGCAGAGCTCGGCCCTCGGAGCGGTGCTGGTGTTCGCCTCGGCGCCCCTGTATCCGGGCCGCACCGCCGGACTGGCCGACCAGCAGCTGGCGGGGGCGCTCATGTGGGGCCCACCCGCCTTCGTGTACCTGGTGACGATGGGCTGGCTGCTGGTCCGCTGGTTCGGCGAGCTCGAGCGGCTGGCGCCCATCGTCCCCCTGCTCCTCCTCCTCGTCGTGGTGGGGGGCTGCAGCTACCTCACCGAGGAGCCGGAGCCGTACCGCACCGCCCCCTACTACGGCGCACCCAAGACGGCGACCGGCCAGGCTGCGGCCGACACCGGCCAGCACCTCTACCAGCGAGACTGCTCGTACTGCCACGGGAGTGACGGGCAGGGGACCGAGCAAGGGCCCGGCCTCGTCGGCGAAACCAACGGGCCCGCCCTCGTCGACTTCGTGCTGCGCACCGGGCGCATGCCCGTCGAAGGCCGGGTGGAGCAGACCGAGGCCGGCCGGCCGGTCTACGACGAGGGCCAGATCGCCGCCATCGTGGCCTATGTCACCGAGCAGTTCAGGCCTGATGGCCCGCCCATCCCCGACGTGGACCCCCGCCGGGGCGAGCTACCGCACGGCCAGCAGGTGTGGCAAGAGCACTGCGCGGCGTGCCACGCCACGACGGGGATCGGCGGCGCCATGCTCATCCATCCCGATTCGGACGAGCCCCGCAAGACCGAGGGCATCGTCATCCCCGGCATCGAGAGCTCCGACGCCCGCGAGATCGCGGAGGCGGTCCGCACCGGCCCGGGAAGCATGCCGGTGTTCGGGTCCCGGGCCATCAGCGACGAAGAGCTGGACTCGCTGGCGGCCTATGTGCTCTACCTCCAGGACCCCCAGGACGAGGGCGGAGCCCCGATCGGCCGCGTCGGCCCCGTGGTGGAAGGGGCGGTGGGGTGGATCGTGGGGTTGGGCGTGCTCTTGCTCTTCATCCGCTGGATCGGCACGAAGGCGGGAGAGACGCCGTGAAAGACCGCACCACGTCCATCCTCGTCGCCTTCGTCATCGCCTTCCTCGCCGCCGTGGGCGTCACCATCGTCTACGGCTTCGGCGGGCAGCCCCAGCTGGAGGGCCTGCTGCTCGGACTTACGCTGGGCAGCATCGCCTTGGGGTTGATCCTGTTCGCCCGCAGGATGCTGCCTCACGGCCACTTCGTGCAGGTCCGCGACCAGTTGCCGGGGACGCCCGAGGAGCGGGCGGCGGTGGCCGAGGCGTTCGAGGAGGGCGCCGAGCCCATCGAACGGCGCAGCCTGCTGACCAAGGCGTTCGGGCTGGCGGTCGCCGCCCTGGGCCTGGCCGCCCTGTTCCCCATCCGCTCGCTGGGCATGCGTCCAGGCCGGACCTTGTCGGTCACCGACTGGAAGCGGGGTACCCGGGTGGTGACGCGCGACGGCGAACCGGTCCGCCTGGGGGACGTCGACGTCAACACCGTGCTGACCGTCTTCCCCGAGGACCATCCCCACGCCGCCGACGCCCAGACCCTGCTGATCCGCCTGCCACCGGGCGTCCCTCCCCCGGGGCCGCAGGGCTGGACGGTCGAGGGGGTGATCGCCTACTCCAAGATCTGCACCCACGCCGGCTGCCCCGTCGGCCTCTACCAGGCGGAAACCCAGGAGCTGTTCTGCCCGTGCCACCAGTCGACCTTCGACGTGCGCGAGGGCGCCAAGCCCACGTTCGGGCCGGCGACGCGCAAGCTGCCTCAGCTGCCCCTGGGTGTCGACGGGCAGGGGTTCGTGATCGCCATGGGCGACTACGAGGAACCGGTCGGGCCCGGGTACTGGACGAGGCCCCGTGCTTAGCCGCCTCTCCCGCTGGTTCGACGACCGGTTGTCGGGCGCGTCGTTCACCCAGCACGCCCTCAACAAGGTGTTTCCCGACCACTGGTCGTTCATGCTGGGCGAGGTCGCCGCCTACTCGTTCCTGGTCCTGCTGCTGACCGGCGTGTTCCTCACCTTCTTCTTCGACCCGAGCGTGGCCGAGACGATCTACGAGGGCTCGTACGGCCCGCTCCACGGGGTGGGGATGACCGAGGCCTACAAGTCGACCGTCGAGCTGAGCTTCGACGTCCGGGCCGGGCTGGTCATGCGCCAGACCCACCACTGGGCCGCCATCGTGTTCATCGCCGCCCTCGTCCTGCACATGATGCGGGTGTTCTTCACCGGCGCGTTCCGGCGGCCACGGGATCTCAACTGGATGGTCGGCGTGACGCTGTTCCTCCTCGCCTTCTTCAACGGGTTCACCGGCTACTCCCTGCCCGACGACCTGCTGTCGGGCACGGGCCTCCGGATCGCCTACTCGATCGCCCTGTCGGTGCCCATCGTCGGGTCGTGGATGGCGTTCCTCGTGTTCGGGGGTGAGTTCCCGGCCCAGGACATCATCCCCCGCCTCTTCGTCACCCACGTGCTGATCGTCCCCTTGCTCATCCTGGGCCTGCTCACGGTCCACCTCGCCATCGTCTGGCGCCAGAAGCACACCGACTTCCCCGGGCCGGGCCGGCGGGAGACGAACGTGGTCGGCAGCAAGCTCTGGCCGACCTACGCGGTCAAGTCGACCGGCCTGTTCTTCGCCGTCTTCGGGGTGCTGGTCGCCATGGGCGGGTTGCTGCAGGTGAACCCGGTGTGGCTGTACGGGCCGTTCCACCCCGACCAGGTGCCGTCCCCCGCCCAGCCCGACTGGTGGCTGGGCTGGGTGGAGGGGGCGCTGCGCATCTTCCCGCCGTGGGAGGCCCGAGCTCTCGGCTACGAGATTCCCAACCCGTTCTTCCCGGGCGTGCTGCTGCCGGGCATCACGTTCACGGTGCTCTACCTGTGGCCCTTCCTGGAGGCGCGCTTCACCGGTGACCGTGAGCCCCACCACCTGCTCGATCGTGCCCGCGACCGTCCGGTCCGCACGGCCATGGGTGTCACCACGCTCACCTTCTACGTGATCCTGCAGCTCTCGGCCAGCAACGACCTCATCGCCCATCACGCCAACATGTCGGTGCAGACCATCACACGTGCGTTCCAGGTGATCGTGATCGCCGTTCCGCCACTGGTGGGGTACCTGACGTACCGGCTGATGAAGGGGTTGCGGGTCAGCCGGGCCGAGCGCTTCTCGACCACCCCCCTCGACGCCGTGGTGCACCCGAGGAGGTACGAACGTGAAGACTCGTCCATCACCTGACCCCAAACTCGTCGTGAAGCAAGTCGTCGACGTTCTGGAGCTGTTGCGCCTCGGCCACCGATCCGGTGGCTGATCGACATCACCTTCCCAGATCAGGCGCGCCCCGGCACGGGAGGGGCGCCGCCGGAGCCCCCGCATCACTCGGGGCGGGCGGCCTTGCCTCGCCGTCGCCACCCCGAGCGGGCGCCGGCCAGGACCAGGAGCGCCACCGTGCCCCCGGTGACGGCGCGGCCGGCGGTGGCCGCCGGAGGCGGGCGGTAGGCCAGCTCGACGTGGTGGTCGCCGGCGGGAACGGCCACCCCGACGAAGGCTCCGTCGGCCCGGAGGACGGGAGCGGGCCTGCCGTCGACCGTCGCCGCCCAGCCGGGAAAGTAGGCGTCGGCCACGACCACGAGGGCCGGTTCCCCGCCCGAGACCTGCAGGCTCCACTCACCGGCACCGGGCCGGTCGGCCGTGACGACGGTGGAGGACGGTCTGGCTTCGGGAGCGGGACCGTACAGGACGGAGAAGGCCGCCGCCCGGGTCGCGTCGATCACGCCGCCCTGGTCCAGGGTGCCCGGGCCGCGCGGGTCCTCCGTGCCCCTCATCCGGGGTGTCTCGATCAGGGTGCAGGCCGGGCAGGACAACGAGAAGGCGTACCGCTTCCCGGCCGAGTCCTCGATCGGGGGGAACCGGAAGGCAGACACGCCGGCCTCGTCGACGTCGGCGTCGGACGACCGGGCCCGGCGGGCCTCCCGGCCGTCCTCGTACAGCACCAGCTCGGTCGGCCCGGGGGGACGGTCGAACCACACGCCCACGCCGCTCAGGCCGGAGGCTCCGGCGACGAAGGCGCCACCCACGCCTTCGGCCCGGACCGTGAAGGGTCGGCCGACCGAGCCGATCCAGGGATGCAGCGAGCAGGCCCGGGCCACCGCCCCGGCCAGCGCGGCGCCGGCCGCGACCGCCCCGTCGCAGGCGTCGGGGTCGTCAACCACCGCCGGCGAGAGATCGGCCAGCGCGACCCGTTCGGGGGCCCCGCCGCTGATGACGGCGATGTTCCGATGGGCCAGCGCCACCGCCAACTCGGGGGCGATCCCGGCATCGCCGACCACGACCGCTTCGGCGTAAGCCCGTACCCGGGGGAGAGCCCACGGGTTGCGTTCGACGTGCAGGGTCTTGACCGCCTCCGAGCCCGTTCCGCCGAAGGCCACCTCCTCTTCGGTGACGAGGACGGTGCCGGACAGGCCCAGTGCCCGGTGCTGGTAGGACAGGGGCGCCCGGAACGCCTCGGCCGTCAGCCGCCACACGTCCTTCCCCGCGACAGGATGCGGCCATCCCACCGAGAGCTCGTGGCCGGCGACGAGATGAGCGTCGGTCGAGCGGGGGTCGCCGTAGAGCTCGAAGGCGACACGGGACCCGGCCGGAAGGCTGCCGGCCTGGCTCAGGGCGCGGGAGTAGGCCGCGTCGGTGGCGGGCAGGTGAACCTGGTAGAAGCTGCGGTAGGGCCAGCTGTCGAGGAGGAAGGCCACCACCAGGACGGTGGCGAGGACGCCCACCGAGGCGAACCGCCGGCCCCGCGCCCAGCGGGTGGCCACCATGACCGACCACGCCGCTCCCAGGGTCAGGCCCAGCACGGCGACCGGGTAGAAGCGGGGGAACCGTTCGTGGGCGAGGAGGGGGACCGCCTTCTGGAGGGCCTGGTACACGTAGAGGAACGGCCCCACGAAGATCACCGCGCCGGCCGCCACCCCCGTCCGGAAGGCGACCCGGGATGAGACCAGATGGCGGAGCATCCTGGTCACCAGCGCCCCCGTCACCGCCGCCAGGCCCAGGAGGATCACGATGTGGGCGCCCCCGGGGCGGCCCGCCTCGGGAATGCGTGCCCCGGCCGTGGAGAGCCACAGGCAGACGGCCCCGGCCACCCCGATGGCCGAGAGATGGCCGTCCTCGTCATCGGTACGCAGGGCCAGGATGGCGGCGAAGGCGGCGAGGAGGCAGACCCATCCCAGGTAGAAGGTGCCGGTGAAGAAGGGCCGATTGAAGCCGTAGGCCCCGTCCAGGGCGCCGATCCGCCTGACGAAGGCACGGGCGTCGTGGACGAGGGGCGAGCCTCCCAGGCTGGCCCGGACAACCTCGGAGGGCGTGAAGACGAACCAGTCGCGCAGGGCCATGAGGGGGAGCAGCCAGAAGGCGATCGCTCCCGCCGCCACCGCCACCGCCACGCCCGTTCGCTTCACGACCAGCGCCGCCCGGCGGCGGTCGAGCCGGGCGGCCCGGCCCAGCTCGACGGCGAACTGGAGCCCGCACAGGATGGCCAGGCCGTAGGCGTGCTCGGCCTGGTGCAGCACGGCCAAGGCGCCCAACAGCCCGGTCAGCACGCTGTACCGCCACCCCCACTCGGGGCGGAGGGCCTTGCGGACACTCCAGGCGAGCCAGGGCGTGATGGCCATGACGGCGGCCGACGTCTCGTGACCGAACAGGGCGGCGTGGGCCACGAGCAGGGGATGCAGGGCGTACAGCAGTCCCGCCACCAGCGGCACGACCGTCGTGCCCCACAGGGAGCGGGCCAGCACGAACGCGCCCCAGCCGGCCAGCACCTGGATACCCAGGGTGGCGAGCTTGATGGCCGTCTCCGGCCCCAGCCACAGGCCGAGGGGGACGAGAACCAGGATCGGCGTGGAGGGAGCCAGCGCCCACGCCGGCGTCCCAGCCCACAGCTCCGGTATCCAGTAGCCGGCGCCACCACCGCTGCGCACCTCGTCGAGGGCGAGCCGGAGGTAGGCGGTCATGCCCGGGCCGTCGAGAGTGGCGTCGCCCGGCCACCCGCCGGAGAACATCAGCACCGCCCCTGCGATGACGGCCAGGGCAGCCGGCACAGCCCACTTCGACCGGCTCGGGTCGCCTGTCCGTCCCGACCGAATCAACCCCCCGATTGACCGCACCTCCACCGTCGTGGCGGCAACCGTAGTGGCGGCACGTAGCCGGGCGACCGCCGGTAGCGTGCCCCGCATGCCGGCGGCGCCGCACCTCATCGAGCTGATCCGCCGGTCGGTGATCGGCGACGACCAGGTGATGCAGGGTCCGTACGGGCCTCGGCGGGTGACGTACGCCGACTACACCGCCTCGGGACGGGCCCTCACCTTCATCGAGGACTTCATTCGCGACGAGGTGCTCCCCCGCTACGCCAACACCCACACCGAGAGCTCGGGCACCGGGCTGCAGACCACTCGCCTACGCGAGGACGCCCGCCGCATCATCCACGACGCGGTGGGGGCAGACGAGGACACCATCGTGCTGTTCTGCGGCTCGGGTAGCACGGCTGCCATCGACAAGCTCATCGGGATCCTCAACCTCCGGATCCCCGCCGATCTCGACGACCGCTACCACCTGTCCGACCACATCCCTTCCGAGGAACGGCCGGTGGTGTTCATCGGCCCGTTCGAGCACCACTCCAACGAGTTGCCGTGGCGCGAGTCCATCGCCGATGTGGTGGTGATCGAGGAAGACGCCGACGGCCACGTCAGCCTCGTCCGGCTGGAGGAGCAACTCGTCGCCCACCGCCACCGCCCGTTGCGCATCGGCAGCTTCTCGGCCGCCTCCAACGTGACCGGCATCGTGTCCGACACCCGGGCCATCGCCTCGCTGCTCCATCGCCACGGTGCACTCTCCCTGTGGGACTTCGCCGCCGCCGGGCCCTACGTCGACATCGCCATGGGCTCGCCGCCCGACGCCGCCCACAAGGACGCCGTGTTCCTGTCGCCCCACAAGTTCGTCGGCGGCCCGGGGACGCCCGGCGTGCTCGTGGTGCGGCGGGAACTCGTTCGCAACCGGGTGCCCACCGTGCCGGGCGGGGGGACGGTGGCGTTCGTGACGTCGGCCCGCCAGCGCTACCTCGACGACCCCGTGGCCCGGGAGGAGGGCGGTACTCCGGCCATCATCGAGTCCATCCGGGCCGGGCTGGTGTTCCAGCTCAAGCAGGCGGTGGGTCCCGAGGCGATCCGGTCCCGAGAGGAACACCTGGTCCGCCGGGCTGTCGAGGCCTGGAAGGACGCCCCCGCCATCGAGCTACTGGGCAACACCAGGGCCGAGCGGCTGTCGATCGTCTCCTTCCTCGTGCGCCACAACGCCCAGTACCTGCACCACAACTTCGTGGTGGCGGTGCTCAACGACCTGTTCGGCATCCAGTCACGCGGGGGGTGCTCGTGCGCCGGCCCGTACGGCATGCGCCTGCTGGGGATCGACGACGAGCGCTCGCTCCGACTGGACGAGGAGGTGGCGCTGGGCTGTGAAGGCATCAAACCCGGTTGGGTGCGGGTCAACTTCAACTACTTCATCTCGGAGGCGGTCTTCGACTACGTCGTGGAGGCGGTGAAGCTTGCGGCCCGGGAGGGGTGGAGGCTCCTTCCCGACTACCGGTTCGATCCCCGCAGCGGCATCTGGCACCACCGCGCCGGGCCCGCCGAGCCGCCGCTGCGCCTGGGCGACGTGCACTTCGGGGCCGACGGCGTGGTCCGCTACCCCTCGGCCCACCACCGTGCCCCGGAAAGCGCCCTGGCCGGGTACCTCGAGGAGGCCCGCCGCCTGCTGGCAGGGATTCCCGCCGCACCGGCTTCGTCACCGTCGGGCCCGTCCGCCATGTCGGAGCGCTTCGAGGCGCTGCGCTGGTTCGAACTGCCGCCGGAGTGCCTGAGCCGCCCGTGAGCGGCGCCCGCGGCGCGATCATGAGCCTCCCATGTACTGGCTCCTGCTCTACGACTACGTCGACGGCATGGCGGAACGGCGGGCCCCGTTCCGGGACGACCACCTCGCCCTCGCCCGCGACGCCGAGGCGGCGGGCACGCTGCTGGCCGCCGGCGCCCTGGTCGACCCCCTGGACGGGGCCGTGCTGGTGTTCCGGGCCGACGACCCCTCGGCGGTGGAGGAGTTCGCCCGAAACGATCCCTACGTGCGGGAGGGGCTCGTGACCCGCTGGCAGGTCCGGCGGTGGACGGTGGCGGTGGGTGGATGGACGTAGCCGGCCTCCTGCTGGAGCTGTACGGTCGCATCCCGGTGCGGCCCGAGAGCCCGGCGGTGCTGGCGCAGTACGTCGACGCGGCCCACGAGCGGGCGTGCGATCTTGTGGCCCGGGTGTCGCCCGGCGTGCGACTCGTGAGCATCGCCGACGGCTGCCTCCAGCACGCCGGCCAGGCCGCCTACGTGCGGGGCCTCCTCAGACCGTGACGGGCGTGCCCACCAGGTGGAGGACGGGGATCTCGTACGCCCGCTGCAGGCGGTGGGGCAGATCCTGGCCCAACCACCGGGACACGCCCGGTGGCAGGGTGGAGAGCAGGATGGCGTCGTAGGGCGGACCGGCTCGGATGGCGTCGCCCACGGCGTCGACGGGGCGCTCGTCGCCGACGTGCCCGTCGATGTCCGCCCCCAGGGCCCGGAGCCTGACGATCGCCTCGTCCAGCCGTTGGCGGGCGACGGCGGTGGCGCCCCCTTCGGTCCAGGTGAGGTGCTCGTGGGGGTGGGTGGCGGGGACGACCAGGTGGAACTGGCACGGGCCCCCGGCCATCAGCTCACGAACCTTGTCGACCAGGGGCTGGCCGCCCAGGGTCTGGTTCGCAACAACGAGGTAGCGGCGCATGGCCTCACCTCTCTTCTCTCTGAGAGGTTCAGCGTACGCCCGGCGCCTCGAAACGCAAGAGCCACTCCGGGGGTTCGTGGTGGCATCCCCCTCCGAAGACGCCGGGGAGCATCACTTCCGGCCCGGGCGGGGACATGATGGGATGGAGCGGACCTGGTCGGGCGAGCCGGGAAGAGGGGATGCGGCGACATGACGGGATCGGCGGCGAGGGGCTCGGAGGTCTGGCGGGAGGGCGCGCCGCAGGCCGTCAATCGATGCCGCCTCGTGGTCGCCCTCGTCCTGGTGGCGCTGGCCGTAGCGTCGGGGCCGGCCGCGGGTGACACTCCGGGCCCTCCATCGGGCACGACGGTGCCGGGTGAGACCACCGTGCCCACGACGCCTGGGGCCTCCACCACATCGACCACGACCACATCGACCACGACCACGCCGGGCGGCCCGTCGGTGCCGCCCACCAGCAGGCCCCTGCCCACCAGCACCACGAGCTCGACCACGCCGCTATCATCCACCACCACCACGCGCGTGATGCCGGCGCCGCTGCCGTTCCCAACGACGTCGGCGGTCGAGGACGGGGCTGAGGCCGACGGGCCCGGGCAGGAGGCGATGCTGGAACCGGCGCCGCCGACGACGACGACGACGCGCCGCCCACCCACCACGACCTCCATGCAAGAGACGGCCACCAGCACGACCACGACCACGGTGGCGCCGCCAGCGGGAACGATGACCAGCCCCTTAACCGTGACCACGGCCGTGGAGCTGCCCTTCTCCCCCTTCGGCGGCGGCAGCGCGGGGGGCGTGCAGACCGATCGGCCCCGATCCGTCACCCCCCTTGCCCAGACGGTCGCGATCGAGGATGCCGCCGACAGCGAGGCCGGGGACAGCCCCGCCTCGACGACCCTCGCCCCCACGACCTCGACGACGGCGGCACGAGGAGCTGCCGCCGTCGCCCCGCCCGGCCCTCCAGGAAGGGCCGCGGCACCGGGGACGGGCGGTGGAGGCGTACCCGTGTGGCCGCTGGCGACGGGCCTCGGATCCGCCCTCCTGCTGGGCGGGCCCGCCCTGAGCCGGAGGATGCGGCACCGGCAGCGCGATGGCGAGCTCTGAGGCGGGCCTCCCCGGCTACAGCCGGCTCGAAGAGGTCGACCGGGGCGGCTTCTCCACGATCTACCGCGCCTGGCAGGAGACCTTCGACCGGGAGGTGGCGGTCAAGGTCCTGAGCGGGCGGATCGACGAAACCACTCTCAAGCGCTTCCGCCGGGAGTGCTCGGCGATCGGCGGCCTGTCGGGCCATCCCAACGTGGTGACCGTCTACGACGCAGGGACGACTGCCGACGGGCGGCCGTTCATCGTCATGGAGTATCTCCACGGCGGGTCGCTGGCCGAGCGGCTGGCCCGGGCCGAGACGTTCGAGGTGGGGGAGGCGCTGCGCATCGGCGCACTGGTGGCGGGCGCCGTCGAATCGGCCCACCGGGCCGGCATCCTCCATCGCGACCTCAAGCCCGAGAACATCCTGCTGTCCCGCCTGGGTGAACCAAAGGTCGGCGACTTTGGACTGGCTCGGATCGCCGGGCACACCAACACCTCCCGGGGCCTGGCCGGGACGATCCTCCACGCCGCGCCCGAGGTGCTGGCCGGGGAGGACCCCACCGCGGCGTCCGACGTCTACTCGCTCGCCTCGACCCTGTTCACGCTGCTCGCCGGGCGACCACCGTTCGGGATGACCGGGGACGAGGGCCTGGTCGCCACCCTCGCCCGCATCTCCGGCGAGCCCCCGCCCGACCTGCGCTGGCATGGGGTGCCCGACGAGGTCTGCCGCGTGGTCGAGCAGGGCTTGGCCAAGTCGCCCACCGACCGCCAGCACGACATGGCTCAGCTCGGCCGCCAGCTCCAGGCCGCCCAGGCTGCACTTGGCCAGCCCATCACCCGCCTGGCCATCGAAACGCCGGCCGCGGCCAGGCCCGCACCGCCGGCGCCGGCCCGTCCCACGCCCCGGGGCGGGCGCAGATGGGACCGTGTACGGCTGGCCGCCGCCGCCGGCCTGACTGCCGTCGCAGTGGGCTCCCTGGCCGTCACGCTCGCCGCCCGGAGCGGGGGGGAGCCGCTCCCGGTCCTCTACCAGGACAACTTCGACGCCGGCCAGAACTGGTACGAGCACGACGACGAGGATGCCGCCCTGGCCTACCACGGAGGGCAGTACCGGATTACGGTCAAGCGCCCGCACCACCTGGTGCTGTCCGACACGTCGTTCCGGGGCGGGACGTACGGGGAGCCCCTGACGGCACTGACCGACGTGAGCGTGCAGATCCGGGCCGAGTCGCCGACTGCCGGCGCCATCTTCGGGTTGTTCTGCCGCCACGGGCCGGACGGCCGCTTTTACCAGGCCGTGGTGCGTACCGACGGCGAGACGCTGCTGCTCCGCTCCGAGGCGTCGGGCGTGACCACGCTGGCACGGGCCGAGCTGGTGCCGGTTGGGAGCCGGCCCCTCGGGCTCCGCCTGGACTGCCTCGGCGGGGACACGACCCGCCTCGCCTTGTACGCCGACGGCCACAAGGTTGCGGAGGCGACCGACCCCCGCGGCCTGCGCTCCGGCAGCGTGGGCATGGTGGCGACGACGGCCGACCCCCCGGCCGAGGTCTCCTTCGACGACTTCTCGCTGCAGGGCCGCCGCCGCAGCGGCTGAGCCGCGAACGCAGGTCGACGACGGTGACCGCCCTCCGCAGCAAGGCTTCGTTGGCCAGGGCGACCCGCCGGGCTGCGCACCACGGCCTCAGGGGCGCTGTTGCCCAGCCGTTACGCCGGTGAGAACCCGCCGTTGCCTCCTCCCGTCAGGCTGAGCCCGACACTCAAGGAGGAGGAGCAATGAGATCACGTAGAATGATGGCACTGGTGGCGGCCGCGGCCCTGACCGGGACGCTCGTCGCCAGCGGCATCTCCACCGCCCGGGCGGCGAGTTCGCCCTACTGCGGCATCACGTGGGGAAGCCTGGCCAAGTCCGACATGCGCATGACCCCCGCGCCGGTCGTCGGGGCCCGCATGGGCCAGCAGTCCTGCTACGACCGGCTGGTCCTCGACATCGCCGGCGCGCCCGCTCCGGGCTACATCGTCCGCTACACCGACGGCTTCAGCCAGCCGGGGTCGGGCACGCCGATCCCGGTCCGCGGGGGCGCCGTGCTGACCGTGACCGCCCTGGCCCCCGCCTACGACGGCAACGGGAACTCGACCGTTCCGTGGCGGGCCGGCAGCCGCATCGCCACCCCAACCGGGTTCCAGACGTTCCGGGACCTGGTCTACGGCGGCAGCTTCGAGGGTGAGACGACGGTCGGCCTGGGTGTTCGCGCCCGCCTCCCGTTCCGGGTCTTCACCCTGACCGGGCCCGGGTCGGGCACCCGCCTGGTCATCGACGTGGCCCACCGCTGGTAGCCGCCCGAACGGCGGCCACCGTCCACGACCCTGAGGGGTGGCGCGCATCGGTCACGCCACCCCTGAGGACGGGGGTGGCCAACATGGTGACGGGCGGACTGTTCCTGGTCGCCCTGTTCCTGATGCCGCTGGTGGCGGTGGTGCCCTACGAGGCTGCGTCGCCGGCCCTCGTGGTGGTCGGATTCCTGCTCATGCCGTTCACCTACTCGATCACCAACGGTGTCGGCGCCTCCCGGCGGGTGACGGTCGAGGGGCACACCCAGGACTGGCCGCCGACCACGCTCAGGATGCGGGGGGACGGTCGGAAGACGGCGTCCCAACCGGTGAACGGGGCGGGCGGGGCCATGGCCGGCATGTCCAGCTGGAACCGCTCGCCTCCCTTGCCGACGAGCCGCCGCAAGGCCAGGCCGACGATGGGGGCGTTGGGCAGGCCGTTCCAGTGGCGGAGCCCGACGGTGGCGGCGGAGGCGAAGGCGGTGGGGTCGTCGGTGTGGAGGGCAAGGGTCATCGACGCCAGGGCCCAGCGGACGTCGGTGCGGTAAGACCCGGGGATCGAGCCCCGCACGGGGTCGTAGCTCACGACCGAGGGAGGCGGGCGGCGCAACACAGTGGTGGCCCGGTCGAAGGCGGCGTCGGATCGCCGCCGGCGGGCAGCGTCGGCCTGCTCGCCCAGGGAGATGTCGATGGTGGCGGCCGTGCGGTCCATCTCGTGCAGCTCGAATCCCTGAAGCTGGTCCTCCTCGATCGACCGGGCCACGATCCGCCGGGCGACCTCCAGGTCGTCCCCCGACTCCCGCATGGCCGCCCGCTTCTGGAGCATGATCGCCGCCCGCACCCGCAGCCAGCTCGAGTAGAAGGGCTTGAGGTCGGGGGGCAGGCCGGCGATGGCGCTGCGCTGGGCGTGCAGGGTGGCCAGCGCCTCGTCGATGTGGCCGAAGGCCGACAGCATGAACGACACGTCGAAGGCGGCCAGGCACGTGTCCGGGCCCGGGCCGGTGAGCAGCTCCAGCTCCCGCAACCGGTCGAACGTCCGCAGGCTGCCCACATGGCTCTCGGCCCCCACCCAGAGCCGAAGCATCGACGCCCGCAGCGACCGCCATCCGTCCTCGGCGGCGTCGACGCCACTCATGGCCTGCTCGGCCAGGGTGAGCCAGCAGCGGGCGGAGGGGCCGTCCACCGACTGGAGGGCCTGCTGGGCGGCATCGAGCATGGCCGCCACGCCGACGGGATCGGCCGCGCCGGCCAGGGCCTGGGCGGTGGCCGCGGGGGCGATGGTCAGCGGCTGGACCTCGTCGGGGAGCGCGGCCGAGCCCGGCGGTTCCCGGGGAGCGGCGCCCGCGGGCCGCACGGCCAGCGACGGGCACGCCGCCACCACCGTCGTCCATGCCAGGGCGCGTAGCCTCCACCGCCGCCAGGGCCGGTCGGCGGCGGCGGGCTGAGGATCCCCGAAGGCGTCGGCGGCCAACTGGGCCAGGGCAGTCGGGAGGGACAGGCGGGGCCGGCCGCCGGGCCCTGGCCCGGACTCGACCGGGGCTGGCGAGGCGGCCCCGGCCTCGAGGGCCCGGCGCAGCTGGGCGGCGTAGTGCCGGTCGGCCAGGCGTGACCGCAGCTCGTCCAGGCCGGGCCAGCGCGGCGGCTCGAGGCGTGCCGGCTCCCCGCCCGGGGGCGGCGGGACGGGCAGCTCGGCGGCGAGGTTCCGCACGGCCCGGTTGAGCCGGTTGTGGACCTGGCGCGTTCTCAGGCCGAGCCCCGCGCCGGCCTCGGCCAGCGGCACGGGCGGCCCGGCCAGGCCGTAGTACCGGCAGAGCAGGTCACCGTCGGAGGGGTCGAGTGACTGAGCCCGTCGGTGCAGGTCGTGGCACAGGTCGCCCAGGCCGAGAGCGACGTAGCCGGCGAACGGCGGCGGGACGGCCGGGTCGGCGGTGAGCGACGAGGCCCGGCCGCGGCGCGCCGCCCGCACGTGCCGCAACAGGGATCGCAGGCTCGCGGTCCGTGCCGCCTCGGTGACCTGCCCAGCCGAGTGCATATCCCGGTACATCAGCCTACGTGCATATCGCCGGCTGCTTATGCTCGGGCGGCGGCGGACAGCCCGGAGCGCTTCGGCAGGCGAGCAGTTCCGGGCCGACGTGCGGCTTCGGGCGGCGGACCACGCCGGGCCGGCTCCCTTCCCCCAGAGGTGAGCCGGCTCGCGCCCGCCGGTCAGGGGGTTGTCCGGCTGCCACTGCCGGCAGCGGCGGGCGTGGTCGGCACGACCCGGGTGCCCACTGCGACAAGATTGGGCAGACTCCCTGAGGAGGTGGCCCATGACCAAGCTGCACGACCTCTACGACACGGTCGGCCAGAGTCCGTGGATCGACAACCTGCGGCGGGCGGCAGTCGAGACCGGCGAGTTACAGCAGGCGGTGGACGATGGCGTCCGGGGGGTGACGTCCAACCCCACGATCTTCCAGAAGTCCGTTTCCGAGGGCAGCCGCTACGACGGCCAGTTCGCCGAGTTGCTCCATGATCGCACCGTCGAGGAGGCCTACTGGGAGATGGCCATCACCGACGTGACCGAGGCACTGGCCATCCTGCGACCGGTCTACGACGGCAGTGACCACTGCGACGGCTACGTCTCCATCGAGGTGTCGGCCGCCCTGGCCCACGACAGCGGCGGCACGATCGAGGCGGCCCGGTGGCTCCACCAGCGCATCGACGAGCCCAACCTGCTCGTCAAGATCCCGGCCACGGCCGAGGGCGTCCTCGCCATCCGCCGGATGATCTCCGAGGGGCGCAGCATCAACGTCACCCTCATCTTCTCGCTCAGCCGCTACGACCAGGTCATCGAGGCCTACCTGGCCGGGCTCGAGGAACTGGAGGGCGACCTGTCCAGCGTCCACAGCGTCGCCTCGTTCTTCGTCAGCAGGGTCGACACCGAGGTCGACCGCCGCTTGGAGGAGATCGGCTCCGAGGACGCCCTCGTCCTGCGGGGCCAAGCCGCCGTCGCCCAGGCCAAGCTCGCCTACCGGCTGTTCCAGGAGCGGTTCTCCGGCCCCCGATGGGAGGCCCTGGCTGCCCGGGGCGCCACCCTGCAACGGCCACTGTGGGCCTCGACGTCGACCAAGAACCCGGCGTACCCCGACCTGCTCTACGTGGAACCGCTGATGGGCCCGGACACCGTCAACACCATGCCCGAGCCCACCATCGCCGCCTTCGTCGACCACGGCGCGGTGGCCTGCACGGTCGACGCCGAGGTGGACGAGGCCCGTAACACGATGGCCGCCATCGAGGCGGTCGGTGTCGACCTGGCCGAGGTGGCCGAGGTCCTGGAGCGGCAGGGTGTGGCCAGCTTCCGGGCGTCCTACGACGACCTCATCCGCGCCCTCGGCGACAAGGCCGAGGCCGTTGCCGGCGCCGCCTGACGGGCGTGGGCACCGAGTACGACCATTCGACGGCCCTGGTCGTCGTCGACGTCCAGAACGACTTCGCCGATCCGGCCGGCAGCCTCTACGTCACCGGCGCCGAGCACGTCGTGGGACCCGTCAACCAGGAGTTGCAGTGGGCCGCCGCAGGCGGGGCGGCGATCGTCTACACCCAGGACTGGCACCCGCCCTCGACGCCCCACTTCGCCAAGGACGGCGGGGTGTGGCCCGTGCACTGCGTGGCCGGCACCTGGGGCGCCGAGTTCCACCCCGACCTGCGCCTGGTGCCGGGAGCCGACATCGTGCGCAAGGGCACCCACGGGGAGGACGGCTACTCCGCGTTCAGCGTCCGCCAGCCCGCCACCGGCGAGCAGGCCGGCACCGGCCTGGAGGACTTGTTGCGGGCCCGGGGTGTGTCCCGGGTCGTCATCGTGGGCCTGGCCACCGACTACTGCGTCAAGGAAACCGGCCTCGACGCCCGCCGGCTGGGCTTCGACGCCACCGTCGTCACCGACGCCATAAGCGCCGTAGACCTCCAGCCCGGCGACGGCCGGCGTGCCCTCGAGGCGATCCGGGCCGCCGGGGTCGGACTGGCGTGAGCCCCCCGACGTCTTCCGATGCCGGATGCACCTGCCAGGTTCACTGCAACGCCGGAGGCTCCGGCGCTACGCGCCGAGGCGGCTGACCTGCCCCTGACCAGGCAGCCTCCTATGACGCTTGGCGGCGGCGTTCGGCCTGGCGGCGGCGGCGTAGCGATCGGCGCTCGGATGCGTTGGCCCCGCCCCAGATGCCGTAGGGCTGGTTGGTGGCGATGGCGAACTCGAGGCACGCCGTGCGCACCGGGCACGTGGCACACACCGCCTTGGCCTCCTCGGCCTGCTCCACCGCTTGGTCGTCGAGCTCTCCGGCCGGGAAGAACAGCTCGGTCGGGAGGGCGCGGCATGCGGCCCGGCACACCCACGCTTCCTGCTGGCGCGGGGGGTGAGGAAGGACGGTCCGGAGGGTTGTCGAGGTCGTCACAGGCGGAGGAAAAAGGGGCGATCGGATCGCCTCGCTCGGCCTACCCACCTGGAGGGCCGTCAAACGTCCCCCAGCGAAGAAATCTCGCGATCAGGCGGCCCTGGCCGCGGCTTCTCGGCGGCGGCGGCGGAGACGGCGGCGCTCGGTTTCGGTCAGACCGCCCCAGACGCCGTCGTCCTGCCGGGTGACGAGGGCGTACTCGAGGCACAGCTCCCGGACCGGACAGGTGGCGCACACCGTCTTGGCCTCAGCCGCGTCTTCGTCGGTGAGGGGGAAGAAGACGTCGGTTTCGAGCCCGCGACAGGCGGCCAAGTCCCGCCAGGCGATGTCGGTGCGGGGGTTGGTCAGCATCATGGCTCCTCGTTCAACACCAACCTCGGCTCCGGCATTTCCCGGCTTGAACCCCTGCCCGGTAGTGGTCGTGAGTGCCGACGCGACAGCGGTCGGGGCGTAGGGCGCCGAGGAGGCCACCACCGGCGAGGTGTGCCGCCTAACCCTCTCGCAGGAAGACGGGATTGCCGACGGTGGTCCGGCCCCGGGCGTCGGCCGTCTCGACCCGGTACCAGCTGGCACCCGCTGCCACCCCGAAGGTGTGGTCGAACGGGTCCCCCGCCACCGTGACGGTGTGGACCACGCGGCCGGCCCGCACCAGCCGCAGCACCTGGCCCTCGCCGCCCCGGACCGTCACCCGCAGCTCGACCGGCCCGGCCAGCGTGGAGCCGAACGTCCCCGTCTCCTGACCTGCCCCCACCGCCTCCAGCTCAAGGGCGGGACTGGCCGCCACCCCCCGGGCCCGCACGTAGGCCCGTCCTGCCCGCAGGGCCTCCACGAGAGCCGGCCGCGACAGCTCGCGGGCATGCACGGCGGTGGCGCACGCCCCGTAGCGGGTGCCGATCTTGTCGTCGGACCCGCATACGGCGGTGATGCGGTGGCCCTGGTTGAGCAGCTGCTCCCACAGGTCGACGGCCGAGTCGAAGAACGGGTTGGGCACCTGCAGGCCCAGGTCGGGCAGGCCGTACTCCCCGGGGTCGACCAGGCCCCCGCCAGTGAGGATCTCGATGGTGTCGACCGCATCCCAGTCGATGTCGTCGCCCAGCTCGAACTCGCAGCCCCGGCACAGGTTGCGGAACAGCGGGCCCGGGAAGGTCGTCGGGTGGTTCACCTGGAACAGGGCGCCCGCCTCCCGGACCTTCCGCTGGATCTCGCCGATGGTGACGTCCTCGAAATCGTGGCGGAACTCGATGAAGCCGGGTGTCTCCCCTAGCGACTGGACGTGGCCCGAGTAGGTGACGATCTCCCGGCCGGGCCAGATGAGCACGTCGGGGTTGGCCGCCTGGGCCGACCCGTACTCGTCCCAGTGGTGACCGACCACGTACTCGGTGAGGGGGAGGAAGTCGAGGCCGCCGGCACGGCCCAGCTCGACGAAGCGCAGCGGTTCGGGCCCTTTGGGGTTGGAGTGCCAGGCGTGCATGTGGAAGTCGCCGTGGTACCAGCCGGACTCGGCCCGGGCCACATAGGCGGGGTCGACGGGGCCGGTGGCCGGGGGGCGGCGGGGCTCGGCCGGTGGCTTGGCCGCGGCCAGAGCCCGGACCGTCACGGTCCACTCCGCCCCCGTCGGGCCGATGGCGGCGATGCCCAGTTCGGCGTGCCAGATGCCCTCGCCCACCCGACCGGCCCGGTAGGCCCGCGAGGCGTCGTCGTCCTGCACGAACACTTCGGGGTGGCGGCTCCCCGACCACCCCCGGAACCCCTCGGCGTCGCGGTACCCGCGCTCGTCCCACAGGCCGAGGTCGAGGACGGTTCGGGTCAGGGGGTTGTCGGGCGGGGCGGGTGGCAACTCCTTCCACCGGTAGTCGACCTCGACGCGGGCAGTGCCGGGACGCACCTCGAAGGGCAGCATCAGCCGCTTCTTCTCGTCGCCGGGCAGGGCCGTCCCCTTGATCACCACCGGCGCGCCGCCGGGCTCGCACACGGGCGGGGCCCCCGTGGTGCGCCGCCGGCGCAGGGCCACGAGCGTCGCCTCGGCCCATTCGCCGAGCGATGCCAGCACCGACAGCACCCAACGCACGCCGGCCGGCACCGGTCGCTCCTGGTAGGCCTCGGACCGGGCCGAGGCCAGCTTCCGGGCTGCCCGCGTGCGCAGGGCCATGGCCACTCGCGGCGGCGGCTCCCCCATGGCCTGCAGGGTAGGCGTTACCACCCCCGGCCCGGCGGGAAGCATCCAACCAGGATCACAGGACCCCGGAGGTAACACCATGCCTGCCAAGGACGAACTCCCATCGACTCTGCAACGCAGCTCGGCCAAGGCGCAGCGCACCTGGTCCAAAGCGCACGACAGTGCCGTCGAGAGCTACGGCGAGGATGAGCGGGCCCACCGCACCGCCTTCTCCGCCCTCAAGCACTCGTTCGAGAAGGTCGGCGACAAGTGGGAGGCCAAGGACGAGAAGGGCCCGTCCGACCCCCAGGCGGCCAAGAGCGGGGCCGAGGCCCGCAAGGGTGGCAAGACCTACGGCGGCGTCGATGTCGAGGGCCACTCCCGAGACGAGCTGTACCAGCGGGCCCGCGGGCTCGGGATCAGGGGCGCGTCCCGCATGAAGAAAGCGGAGCTGGCGGAGGCCATCGCCAAGAAGCAGTAGGCGGTCGTTTCGGTCCCCGAACCGTCGGGTAGCGCCACAAGGAACGACCTGGCCAAGCCCCGCACCACTGCCGCCAAGACCTCGACCCGGTCGGCGAAGGCCTCCGCCGGGGCGGCCAAGGAGCAGACCAAGCGCACCGCATCGCGGGCGTCCCGTCTGTTTCCGTTTCGTGCCGGTGGCGGTGCCCTGGTGAAGGTCGGGCTGACTGCGCCTAGAGGATTCGGTTCCCCGGCCGGCAGGGCGGGCAGGAACATCCCATGAACCAGCTCGGGTACTCACTCTCCGCCGAAGAACACCGCCCCGCCGACCTCGTCGCCTTTGCCCGCCGGGCCGAGGAGGTGGGGTTCACCTTCGCCCTCGTCTCCGACCACTTCCACCCCTGGGTGGACGCCCAGGGCCACAGCCCGTTCGTGTGGACCGTGCTGGGAGGTATCGCGCAGGCCACCGAGCGCCTGGAAGTGGGGACGGGCGTGACGTGCCCCACCATCCGCATCCACCCGGCGATCGTCGCCCAGGCCGCGGCCACCACCGCCGACCTGTTCGGCGGGCGGTTCTTCCTGGGCGTGGGCACCGGCGAGAACCTCAACGAGCACGTGACCGGCAGCCGGTGGCCACCGGTCGACACCCGCTTGGAGATGCTGGAGGAGGCGGTGGAGGTCATGCGGGCGCTGTGGAAGGGTGAGCTCACCACCCACCACGGCAGGCACTACACCGTCGAGAACGCCCGCATCTACACGCTGCCCGAAGGCCCCCTGGCCGTCCATGTGGCGGGCGGGGGCGACAAGGCGGCCGAGCTGGCGGGCCGCATCGGCGACGGCTTCATCGGCACGTCACCCGAGGCCGAGACCCTCCAGACCTTCGCCAAGGCCGGGGGCGAGGGCAAGCCCCGCTACGGGCAGATGACCGTCTGCTGGGCCGCCGACGAGGCCGAGGCCCGTAAGACCGCGCTCGAGATCTGGCCCAACGCCGGCATCCCCGGCCAACTGTCCCAGGAGCTGGCCCTGCCCTCCCACTTCGAGCAGGCCGCCAAGCTCGTCACCGAGGACGCTCTGGCCGAGGCCTTCCCCGTCGGCCCCGACCCCGAGCGCCACCTCTCCACCATCCGCCAGTACTTCGACGCCGGCTACGACCACGTCTACGTCCACCAGGTCGGCCCCGACCAGGAGGGCTTCTTCACCTTCTACGAGAAGGAGATCCTTCCCAAGCTGTAGGTCGGCCGCCATCCCGCCCCCTCTGCGCGGGACGCGCCGCTGCGGCGCCTCCGGGGGCAATGGAGACGCCGCAGCAGACGCGCTACCGGGGCAGGAACCTGCTCAGGAAGCCCAGGCCGGGGATGGAAGGCAGCGATCCGAACGGCACGCACGAGGACAGGTTCAGGCTGCCGAGCGACGGGATCGTGCCCGAGCCGAGGCCGGGGATCCCACCGGTGTTGACGTTGGGCAGGTTGGCCGCCATGCCCATCAGCGACGACAGGCAGCCGTCGAGGTCGAACGGCATGCAGCCAGGTAGGTCGACGTTGCCGAAGAACGGGATGCTGGGCCCGCCCGAGGTCGAGCCGCCGGTCGAGTTGGCCGAGCCCCCGAAGCCCACGCCGAACCCGGGCAGGTTCTGGAACATGCCCATGACCGACGACATGCACCTGGTCACGTCGACGGGCACGCACTTGCTCACGTCCAGGCCGGTGATGTTGGGCACCGCGCCCGGGGTGACGCCTGCGACCATGGACAGGATCGAGTCGACGCACTGGTTGACGCCGGCCGGGATCGGGGCCCCCGACGTCGCGATCAGCGACCGCACGCAGCTTGCGACCTTGGTCGAGATCTGGCCGAGGGGCACCTTGGGCTGGCCGGTGCGAACGTCGACGATCTCGGTCACGCACGTCGGCATCTGCACGGGCAGGTTGGGAAGGTCGGGAAGGTTCGGCAGGTTGGGCAGGCCCGGGACGCTCGGGGTGGGCAGGTCGACCAAGGCGTTGCCGGCTGCGCCGGTGGTGCCGCCGGTCGACTTGCTGGTGGCGCCGGCCGTGGCGGTAGGGCCATCGGCGCCGCCCGACACCGACGTGGTGCTCTTATTGCCGGTCGTGCCGGTGCCGACGGTCACGCCCACGTCCACGCCGGGGACAGGCAGCGACGTGGTCACGGCCGCGCCGCCACGGTCGTCGGTGGGCAGGTTGAGGGGGGTGACGGTGTTGACGACGGTCGCCACCGCGTCCTGGGCGGGCCCGGGCAGGGCCCCGGCCGCGCCCAGGCCGGTCACCCCTACCAGTCCTGTCACGACGCCGGCGACGACCTTCGCCACCATTCCTGAGAAGATCCCTGCGGGAAGCATTCTGGTTCGATTCCTCCACTTCGGTAGTCCGGCTGCCTGCGTCGTTGCAGGTCCGATGACGTTGCTCCCGGCTGTCACCAGCAGGTCGCCCTTTTCGGTGGAGAAACCCGTCGACAGCACCGAGGCCAGCGCCGCGTTCGGTTGCGGGTTGGCCCGCTCGGCCACGGTGCGGACGTCGTTGGCGAACATGACCAGCGGCTCCAGACCGGCCTGCTCGGGAGTGGCCCCGAGAAGGATGGCCTCGGCCGCCCGTTCGTCGGGGGCGTCTGCGTCGAGAAACGTGTCGCCGGGCATCTCACCCGGTACATCGCACCAGTCGTTCACAGGGGTACGCCCTCGGAGGAGAGAACGTGGCGCAGGGCCTGGAGCCCCCGCCGCTGGAGTTGCTTGACCGCCCCCGGCGTGCGGTCGAGGGTGGCCGCCACCTGCTCGACGGTCAGGTCGGCGACCAGCCGCAGCCACAGGACATCGCGTTGGGCGGGAGCCAGCGATTCGCACAATTCCCGCACCCGGCTCGCTCCGAGCGCACGGAAGGCATCGTCCTCGACGTCGCCCGCGGCTGTCTCGGGTACCGCCTCGGCGCCCCGCTGCGGCCGCACTCCCGCCCGGCGCCGCTCGTCGGTGAGCCGCCGGTGGGCGATGGTGAACAGCCAGCTGCGGAAGTCGTCCTCTCCCCCGCGGAACGAGGCCAGGCTCCGGAAGGCGCCCAGGAACGTCTCCGAGCAGAGGTCGTCGGGATCGGCCGCGCCCTGGAGGCGCAGGTAGGACACCACGGCGGGGGCGAGGGCACGCCACAGCCGCTCATAGGCCCAGGGAGCGTCGCCCTGGGCGGCGGTGAGCACGCTGTCGAAGGCGGCCCCGATCCGCACCGGTCACCTATCGGCACGACTTCGACCGGGCTTGAGTGGGAAGTCGTCCCCACTAGCCTCGCGAGGGTGGCAACTCACACCCAGGATGGCGAGTACGACGTGATCGTGATCGGGGGCGGGCCGGCCGGGGAGAACGTGGCGGGCCGCTGCGCCGAGGGAGGCCTCCAGGCAGTGCTGGTCGAGCGGGACCTGGTGGGAGGCGAGTGCTCGTACTGGGCCTGCATGCCGTCCAAGGCCATGCTGCGGCCGGGCGAGGCGCTGGCCGGGGTGCGGCGGGTGGCGGGAGCCCGGGCCGCCGTGACCGGAGAGCTCGACGCAACCGAGGCCCTGGGCTGGCGGGACACGGTCGTCTCGGAATGGGACGACCGCTACCAGGTCGAATGGCTCGAAGACGCCAAGGTCGACCTCGTCCGGGGCCACGCCCGCATGCTGGGCGCCCGCCAAATCGAGGTGGAGACGGAGGACGGCCGGGAGCGGCTGCGGGCCCGCAAGGCGGTGGTGCTGGCCACCGGATCGAGCGCGGCGCCGCCCGCCCTCCAGGGGCTGGCCGAGACCCGGGTGTGGGACAACCGCGATGCCACCGAGGCCCAGTCCGTCCCCGAGCGCCTGATCGTGCTGGGCGGGGGGGCAGTGGGCTGCGAGATGGCCCAGGCCTTCCTTCGCCTCGGTACCCGCCGGGTGACGATCATCGAAGCCGGGCACCACCTCCTGCCTGCGGAGGAGCCCTTCGCCGGCGACCAGGTGCGGGCCGCCCTCCAGGCCGAAGGCGTGCTCGTCTACACGGGTGTGACCGCCATGCGGGTGCTGCGCAACGAGGACCAGACGCTGGTCACGGCCGTGCTCACCGACGGGCGCAGCGTCACCGGCAACGAGCTGCTGGTCGCCGTGGGCCGCAGCCCCAACACGTGGGACCTCGGGATGGAGACGGTCGGGCTGCGACCGGGGACGTTCGTCGAGGTCGACGACCAGTTGCGGGCCGCCAAGGTGGCGGGTGACTGGCTGTACGCGGTGGGCGACGTCAACGGGCGGTCGCTGCTCACCCACATGGGCAAGTACCAGGCCCGGCTGGCCGCCGACCACATCCTGGGCAAGGACGTCGAGGCGTGGGCCGACGTGCGGGCCATTCCCCGGGTCATCTTCACCGACCCGCAGGTGGCGGCGGTGGGCCTGACCGAGCGCCAGGCCAAGGACCGCGGCATCGAGGCCCGCGTCCTGGCCGCCCCTCTCGAGTCGGTGGCGGGCGCCACCCTTCGGGGCGACGGCGTGGCGGGCACGGCCCAGCTCATCGTCGACAACCACCGGCGGGTGCTGGTGGGGGCCACCTTCACCGGCCCCGACGTGGCCGAGGTGCTCCACGCCGCCACCGTCGCCGTGGCCGGCGAGGTCCCCCTCGACCGCCTCCGCCACGCCGTGCCCGCCTTTCCCACCGTCAGCGAGGTGTGGCTGAAGCTGGTCGAGGCTTACCTGGCCATGGGCTGACTACGACAGCCGGCGAGACAGCTCCTCTCGAACGGCTCCCGCACCACCCGCTCCTCCTCGCCGGCGGCGGGAAGAGGAGACGGAACCCGTTGTCGGCCGGGAAACCCGACGGTAAGCTGTGGACGGTTTCCTCGGGTCGAATCCGCTGCCCCCGTTGCCCACGACTCCACCTGGTAGCCCGCCGCATGAACCTGAACTCGGGTCGCATCCCCTCGGTCGAGCGCATCGACGACGTCGTCGAGCTCACCTATTCCGCCCTGGTCGTCTCCGACCGGGAGGAGTCCTCGGAAACCCAACGCGACACCACGTTCGACCAGCAGTTCTTCGTCGACTGGGAGGTCCCGCAGGCGTAGGTCCGACCCAGCCCCGTGCCGCCCGTCAGGACGGGCGGCGGGTGCGGGCGGTGGACGACGTGGTCTTGCGAGCCGACGCGCCCGGTGCAGCCGGGGGCTTGCGGCGGGCGGGAGCGGGTGCCTTCTTCGTGGCGGACGTGGCCTTGGCGGACGTGGCCTTGGCCGTCGTGGCCGGAGGCCGCCGGCGGGTCGGGGTGGCCCTCTTGGTGGCGGCGGTGGCCGTGGTGCGCTTGGCCGCCGCCGCCGTGCGGGCGGGCTTGGCCGACTTGGCTGCGCCGGTAGCGGCCGGGGCCCGGCGGCGGGTAGCGGGCTTGGCCACCGGTGCCCGCTCGGGCTTGGAGGCGGGCTCGGAGGCGGGCGCAGGCGCAGCGAACTCCTCGTCGGCGATGGCCTCGAACTCGTCGGTGCCCGCGTCGTCGTCAGCCAGAGCGGCGTCGGCCTCGTACTCCTTCTCGTGAGTCTCCCAGCGACGAGGGGCAGGTGCGGCCGCAGCTTGGAACTCGGGTGCGGCCGGTGCGGGCGCAGCAGGCGGGGAGCTGCCCCACGACGAGTTGGACATCCACGAGCGGTCCGACTCGGCCGGGGGCCGGGCTCGGGCGATGGCCGAGTCGAGGTCGGCCTTGGCCTGCTGATCGAGATCGTCGCGGCTGTTCTTCCTGCCGAACGAGAACAGTTTCATGAGCGCGGTCCTTTCTGCGTCGGGAACTGCAGGCGATGCCCGGAGTTGGGAACGGAGCCCCTGCGTTCCCTACGAACCACAATTCTACCCGGGTGCAATACGAAATAACGGAGTGATCGCGCGAGGATGCCCAACGTGCCCGAACCAGCAGTGACCGATGCCGGTGTCGGCGATTTCCGGGCCGGCGCGTCCGGTCCCGGGGTCCACATCGGCGCCGTCTCGTGCGGTGCCGAGTTGATCCTGGCCCCCACCGTGGTCGCCGAGTTCGGCGGCGAGCGCCTGCCCGACAACTGGATCGTCGAGGCATGGAAGGAGGGCGGCACGGCCGAGGTCAACGGCCGCCTCACCCTCGACGCCGCCACTGCCGGCTTCTCGGGGATGTACGGCGCCGGGCGCTCACTGGAGTTCGTCGCCACGTTCGAGAAGCGCCCCCATCAGCACGTCGGGTTCGGGACGGACTTCAGGAACGTGCCGTGGATCACGTTCAGCACCAAGTTCGGCCACAGCCTGTACGCCCGCAGCCACTTCCTCATTCCCGAGGAGACCCGACTGTCGCCCTCGCTACTGGGCACCGCCCACCGCTTCCGCATCGACTGGAACGTCCTCGATGTCGACTTCTGGGTCGACGGGCACAAGATCGCCTACCAGCTCGTGCCCCTCGTGGGCATGATGCGGCCCCTCGCCGGGAACGGCAGCCAGGGCGGCGCCCCCCTCGCGGTGGAGTGGGTGCGGATGACGCCCTACGCCCCTGAGGGGACGTTCGAGTCTCGGGTCCACGACGCTGGTTGCGACGCCCGCTGGGAGGGGTGCGAGCTCGACGCCGAGGTGCCCGCCGACGCCGCCGTTGCGATCGAGATCCGGGCGGGGTCGACCCCGCACCCGGACCCGTCGTGGTCGGGATGGTCCACCCCGGGCGACTCGCCGGTGCCCGGCCTGCGTGGCCCGAACGCCGTGCCCGGCCTGCGTGGCCCGAACGCCGTGCCCGGCCTGCGTGGCCCGAACGCGGTAACGGGCCGCTACGCCCAGTATCGGGCCCGGCTGGCCACCGGCTCCCGCTCCCAGACTCCCGTGGTGCGGCGGGTCACCTTGCGCTACTCGTCTTCGTAGTCGTCGTCGTCCTCGTAGTCGTCGTCATCGTCGTCGTCCCGGTCGTGGACGGGCGGCTCGAGCATGCCGTAGGGCTCGCGCTCGACCTTGGCCCGCCAGTTGAACGGCTGCAGCTCAGGGCCGACGGCCGCCATCTCCAGATCGCCGGCGTTGCCCTCGTGGCGCAGGTGGGCGGCGTACCAGACGACCACGTCCTCCCGCTCCACCAGCTCGCCCGAAACGAACCGGTCGAGCTGGGCCCGGGCCCGGGCCGGGTCGCAGGTGAAGCCCTCGCCGTCGTCGATCTCCTCGGAATGCTGGGTCACCACCCACACGTCGCCCGCCCCGAAGGCATCGGCGGTGCCGTCGTGGGGGCCGGGCACGATGGCGTAGCCGTGGGGCGCCTTGACCGTGCGAACCCGCCAGATGCGCTCGTGGCCGGGGTCGCGGCGGCGCTGCGTCTCGTAGCGGATCGTGTGCCAGGGGGCGAGCTGGCCCGCAAGGGTGGGCTGGTTGCGCTCCTGGACCTGGTTCTGCTCGGCGCCGACCACGTCGAAGTCGAGCCGCCAGTAGGCGTGGTGGGTGTGGGGCTCGCACGTGGCTGGGTTGCTCACCGCCCCCAGGCGCAGGCGAGGGCGGATCGTGCCGTCGGCGGCCAGGCGCCATTCCGACACGTAGCGGTACCACCCGGCCTGGAGCTGGCTGGTGACCACCAGCTCCTCGCCGTCGAGCCACAGCGCCACCCCCCGGAAGCCGCCTCCCCCCTGGCGCCGCTCGGCGATGGTACGGGGGGCGGTGGTGCACACTCGGAAGCCGGCAAGGGGCTCGTCACCCTCCGCCTCGAAGGCGGACTCCTCGTTCAGCCAGTGGCGCGTCGCATCACCGTGGTCGAAAGCCACGTTGAGCACGGGGACGTGGGCCCGGTGCAGCACCCGCACCCCCTGGAAGTCCACCAGCCGTAGCTCCACCCCCGAGCCGTTGCTGCCCGACGAGGCGGCCGGGCGCACGACCACCAGGTCCCAGAGCAGCTCCTCGCCCCGCCGGATCCGGACGCGGGCCTGCTGGGCTCCCCCGGCCGGATCGGGGGTGGTCTCGGACGGGCCGTCGGGCAGTCCGCAGTCGCGCCCCGCGCCGTCGATGAGGCCGGGGCCCTCAGTGATCACCTCGCCGTCGGTAGAGCGCACGCCCACGACCCGGTGCCGCGCCCCGCCGCCATCGGCAGTCGCCTCCCGCAGCCCCACGGCCACCGTCCGCACCACCGATCCGTCGGCGTCGAGCACGCTGGCCAGGGGCGGCACAGGGCGGTAGGGCACCACCTCGCCGGCGTCGAGGCGGGCCGCCAGGGAGGCGTCGCGGCGAAGGATGTCGAGGGCCCAGGCGTGCTCCTCGTCGTTGGGCAGCCGGGGGCGGGACGTGGGGATGATCGAGAGGTCCTCGAGCTCCCACAGGCGTCCCTCAGCCTCGACCACCTCGCTGCCGGTCATGTTGACCAGCACCGCCCGGAAGGGGGAGTTGGCCTCCTCCCCTTCGGGCTTGCGCGGGCCGAAGGCCGCATCGGTGCCCTTGTCGAGCACGTCCAGGCCGACCATCCACAGGTCGGCCTCGGGGTAGCGGGACCGCACCACCGGATGGCCCAGGAGGGCCTTGCGCAGGTCGGGGCCGACCTCGGCCCGCACCGGTTCCTCGACGACCTCGACTCGCAGTGCTTCCCCGTCGGACACGGCGTTCGAGCTTACGGCGTGCCGGACGGTACCCAGCTCAGGATGGCGGCTGGCTGGGTGCGGAAGGGGGCCCGCAGGTAGCCGCCCCGGCGTTGCAGCCACGGATCCAGCAGCCGGGTGAGCGCGTCGCCGGCGTCCTTGGTGCGGGGCAGGACGAGCTGGTCGCGGTACGCCTCCACCGCGTCGGCCAGCGTCTCGTGGCGCGACCAGGTGGGCAGCTCGACCACCTCCACCGACGCGTCGATGCCCTGCTCCTCCAGCACGGCCAGGGCGTCGACCCACGACGCCCCCGGGTGGCGCGGCCGGCCGTGGAACCGCCGCCAGAACGGGTCGAGGATGCCGTCCACGGCGTAGCCGCCCACGTAGAGCAGGACCCGCTTGCGGGCGGCAGCGTCGAGCTTGCGCACGAAGGGGACCACGTCGGCCACCAGCGTGACCACGTGGGAGCACAGGACCACGTCGGCCGGCTCGACCTCCACGTCCTGCCAGTACCCGTGGACGGTGCGGACGTTGCCGGCGCCCGCCTCCCGGGCCCGCCGGCGCAGGAGGGCCAGCATCTTCGTGCTGGGGTCGACGGCCGTCACCTGCCGGGCCCGGGGGGCGATGGCCACCGCGAACCGGCCTGGCCCCGATCCGACGTCGAGCACGGTCGCCCGCCCGCTGCGCCCCACCGCTCGCCGCAACCTCGACAGCATGGGGTCACCCTCGGCCGACGCCATGGGGCCCTTGGCGATGCGCCGCCACCGCTTGTCCCAGAAGGCCCCGCCCACGTCGCCCCGGCCCGTCTGGAGCCGTTCCATCTCGGCCAGCCGGCCCTCCACCAGGCCCCGCCACTGCTCTGCCGCCTCGCCCACGCCGGCAGTATGGTTCGGCCCGATGCCCGATACGAGACTCGTCCACGTCGTCCGGGCCGTGGCCGGCGGCGAGGCCACCCGCCTGGCGGACGGCACGCTGACGGTGGCGGCCGCCGACCTCGAGCCCCTGTTCGCCTCGCCCGCCTTGGCCCGGGTGCGATTCACGTGGGCCTCGCCCGGCGAATCGGTCCGCATCGTGAAGATCCTCGACGCCATCGAGCCCCGCAGCGACGGGCACCGCCTCGCCGACGTCGCCCTGGTCGCGGCCGGCCACCTGCCGCGGGCCCAGGAGGCGCTGGCCGACCTGTCGGGCCCGGGGGCCGAACTCAGTCCCCTGGGCGCGCGCCACAACCTGGTGGTCGAGTTCACCCCCGCCGAGGGGGCCGACTGGGTGGACGTGGAGCGGGCGGTCCGGGCCGGGCTGGTGGCGTCCGCCCGGCGGCTGGCCCAGGCGGCCGCCGCGGTGGAGCCCGACGAGGTCGAGGAGCTGCCCTCGGCCGAGCCGGGGGCGGCGGGCGGCGCCCTCCCCCGCATCGGGGCGGTGACCAACCTCCAGACCCAGGGCAACTTCAAGGACGTCTTCGTCTACGGGCGCAGCTTCGGGGCCAGCCTGCCCACCGTCCTCGACCCGGCCGAGCTCGACGCCGGCGCCGTCGTGAGCGGGCAGTACGGACACCCCGCCCTCAAGAACCCCACGGTCGTCCACCAGAACCACCCCGTCCTGGCCGCCCTGAGGGCCCGCCACGGCACCGACCTGACCTTCGCCGGCCTGGTCATCTCCCCCGAACCGGTCGAGGCGGCCCAGAAGGAGGTCGTGTCCGCCCACGCCGCCCGCCTGGTGGCTGCCCTGGGCTGGGATGCGGCCATCGTCACCAAGGAGGGCGGGGGCAACGCCGACGGCGACATGGCCCTGAAGATGGACGCCCTCGACGACCTGGGCATCGCCTCGGTGGGCATCTTCGCCGAGATGTCGGGCCCCGACGGTACCGGCCCTCCCGTGGTCGTCCCGCCGAGCAAGGCCACCGCCATGGTCAGCTCGGGCAACTACGACGAGCGGGTCACCCTGCCCGCCGTCGAGCGGGCCCTGGGTGGCGAGCGCCTGGCCTTGCTCGACGTGCCCGCCACCGACGAGATGACGCTGCCGGTGGCCGTCATCTACGCGTCGTGCAGCCCCCTCGGCTGGGGCCGCCTGACGGCCGCGCCGGAGGCGGTCGGCGAGGCGGTCGCCGAGGCGGTCGCCGACGCGGCGGCGGGCGGCGAGGGCCCTTCCGTCGTCCGGGAGGGCCCGGTGCGGGTCGTCCACTACATCAACCAGTTCTTCGCCGGCCAGGGCGGGGAGGACTCGGCGGGTCTGGGCCCCACGTCGGTCGACGGTCCCACCGGGCCCGGCCGCAAGCTGAAGGCCCTGCTCGGCGAGGGCTACGAGGTCGTGGCCACCGTCTACTGCGGCGACGACACGGCCGCCGCCGGCCCCGGCCCCATCGAGGAGATCCTCGCCCTCGTCCAGCGGGCCTCGCCCGACCTGGTAGTCGCCGGCCCCGCCTTCACCAGCGGGCGCTACGGACTGGCCTGCGCCCGCCTGGCCGCAGCCGCCACCGCCGCCGGCATCCCGACGCTGGCCTCGCTCCACGAGGACAACCCTGGCCTCGACGAGGCCGGCGCCGCACCGGTCGTGGCCGCCGGCGAGGCGGCCCGCACCATGGGGCCGACGCTGCAGCGGCTGGCGGCGGCGGCCCGCAAGGTGGCCGGGGGGGGCGTGCTGACGGCCGGCGACGGGCGGGTGGGCAAGCCCCCCCGCCGCAACCAGTTGGCCGAGCGCAACGCCGCCGAGCGGGCCGTCGACCTGGTCCTCGCCCGGCTGGGGGGGAACCGCGACGCCACCGAGATCCCCCTTCCCCGCTTCGACAAGGTCACCCCCGCCGCCCCGGTGGACGACCTGACCGCGGCCACGCTCGCCCTGGTCACCGAGGGCGCCCTGGTCCCCGACGGCAACCCTGGCCAGTTGGAATCGGCCCGCGCCACCCGCTGGCTGCGTTACGAGCTGGAGGCCAGGCAGGCCCTGCCCGCCGGGGAGTGGCTGTCGGTCCACGGCGGGTTCTCCACCCAATGGGCCAACGCCGACCCCCACCGCATCCTGCCTCTCGACGTGGCCCGGGAGCTGGAGGCGGAGGGCCGCATCGGCAGCCTGCACGGGGCCTACCTGGTGACCGCCGGCAACGGCACGTCGGTCGCCAACGCCCACCGCTTCGGCGTGGAATGGGCCGCCGACCTGCGCCACTCGGGGGCCAGGGCCGCCATCCTCACCTCCACCTGAGGGACGGGTACGCGTTGCGGGGCAACGCTCGCCAAGGAGCTCGAACGGGCCGGCATCCCGACCGCGCTCATCTGCAACCTGACGTCGATCGCCGAGCGGGTGGGGGCGCCTCGGATCGTCCCGTCACGAGGCATCCCCTACCCGACCGGTGACCCCTCCCTCGACCCGGCGGCCGAGAAGGCATGGCGGCGAAAGCTGGTGGAGCGGGCCCTCGAGGCCCTCGCCACGCCCGTCCACCAGCCGACGGTCTTCCCCGTCGCCTGACGCCTACCGGCGGGCCGGAACCCGTACCTGGGGACGGATGTTGAGGCTGATGGGAGGCGCCTGCAGCTCCTCGTCCTCGTCCTCGTCCTCGTCGTCGTCCTCGTCCTCAGCCTGCGGAGGGAGCGGGGGCCCAGCGGGGGCGGGGGCGGGACCCAGTTCCTCGCCCACCGCGGCCACGACCTCGCCCAGGTCGTCCTCGATCCTCGTCACGTCTTCGAGCACGCCGCCCAGCACCTCCGCCACCGGCTGGGTCTGCATCCGGATCGCCCGCAAGCCGAGCACGACCGTGCCCAGGGTGAAGCTCAGGCGCTGGAGGCCGAGCCCGACCAGCGCGACGTACCCGGCCAGCACCGCCACCAGGATCGCAGTGATGACCAGCGTGCCGATCGTCTCCGTACCCATCGTGGCCTCCTCCTCTAGGACCGGATCATGCCGAGCAGGCCCGCCCCGTACCGGCCGACGAGGCCGTGGGCGGCCGACGTGAGCTCTCGCGTCTGGGCCAGGGCGGGCAGGGCGTCAAGATGGGCGGTCACAGCCACGCCGTGCTCGAGGATGTCCTCGGCCAGCCGGTTGAGGCGGTTGACCTGGCGCAGGAGCCCGGTGAGGAGCACGACCACCGCCGGGGCGACCACCACCAGCAGGGCCACGTTACCGATCCACCACAGGTTCATGCTCACACCCTGGCGCATAGCGCGGCTTCTGTCAGTAGGGAAGCCGCGCAACTACGTGAGGTTTGTCCCTGCCCCCACATCTTTGTGTATGCCGCACTCTATGTCACCGGTATATAGCAATAGGGACAGTTGACCGTCCGCAAATGGTCCCGTATGGTCCCGCCGGGAGGTGAGCAATACCGTGAACCTCAATGGCTGGTATGTGGGGTATGCCGTGGCCGCCGCGGTGATCGTCGTGGTGGTGATGCTCGTCGGGTGGATCCTGTCCCTGGCCCGGCGCATCGGCACCCAGGTCAACGACATCGCGATCGAGCTGACCGAGATCCGGGGCACCACGGCCTCGCTGCCGGCGGTGGCGGACGTGAACGCCCGTCTCGAGGGCGTCGTCGGCACCGCCGCGGCCGCCCGCACGGCACTGGTGGGGGGGTCATGATCGCCGACGTCGCGTCCGACCACCAGACGATGTGGTGGATCACCCTCGGCCTGGGTGTGGTGATCGCCTCGGCCGTCGTCCTCCTCCTCGGATTCCTGGTGATCCTGGTCAAGGACATCGACACCGGCGTCGAGGAGGCGCTGGAGGAAGCCGGCGGGGTGGCCACCCAGACGGCCACCACGTGGATGCTCGACGAGACGGGCAAGCTCGCCACCGCCCTGCGGGACGAGACCAGACTGCATGCCGACCTGCTCTCGACGGCGGCGGGAGGGCGGCCATGACCCTGCGGGTGGTCCTGTCCGTCGCCGAGATCGTGCTGCTGGTGGTGGTCCTGGCCTATTTCCTCTGGCGCCTCACCCGCATGCTGGCCCACACCGGCGACACCATGGAGAAGATCGCCGAGGGCGTCAAGGCCATCGAGTCCCACGTCGCCGTGGTCGGGCCGGGCACAGCCACCGTCAACGCCCTGCTCGCCGAGTCGGCCGGCAACCTCGAACGGGCGGCGTCGGCGGCCGAGCGGCTGGGGGCGTGACGACCGTCATCGTCACCTAGCTAGCCTCGGCGGGCGATGGCCGATGTCGTCGTCCTGACCCGCCAACGCACCGGCGAGGTCGACGCCTTTGCGTTCGAGGCGCCCCGACCGGGCGGGTCCTGATGGCCATGGAGCGCGCCGTGGTGCTGGGCGGCGGCGTGGCCGGCGTGCTGGCCGCCCGGGTGCTCACCGACCACGCCGACGACGTCGTCCTGATCGAGCGCGACGACCTCTCCGCCGGCCCCGTCGCCCGACGCGGCGTGCCGCAGGGCAACCAGGTCCACGGCCTGCTGGCGCGGGGCCTGGAGCTCATGGAGGGACTGTTCCCGGGGCTCGTCACCGAGCTGGCGCAAGGGGGGGCCGAGATCGCCGACCCGGGCGTGGACTGCCAGTGGTGGGTCAGCGGGGCCTGCAAGCCCCCGTCGGCCATCGGCCCAGGCGTCGCCTGCACCCGGCCGTTCCTCGAGTGGCACCTCCGGCGGCGGCTCATCGCCCTGGCCGGCGTGCGGGTCGTGCACGGCCGCGCCGAGGGGCTCACAGCCGACGGCGACCGGGTGGGCGGCGTGGTCCTCGCCGAGGGCGACCGCCTGGCCGCCGACCTCGTCGTCGACTGCACGGGCCGCGGGAGCCGAGCCGACGAGTGGTTGAAGGCGCTCGGCTACGACCCCCCGCCCCGCCGCACCGTGCACGTCGACCTGGGGTACGCGACCCGGTTCTATCCCCGCCGGCCGCAGGACCGGGTGGGCGACGCCCGCGCCGTCATCTCGATCACCGAGGACAGCCGGCGGGCACGGGGCACGGTGGCCTTTCCCGTCGAGGGCGACCGGTGGATCGTGACCGTGGGCGCCTACCACGACGATCGCCCCCGGGCCGATCCCGAGGACTTCGCCGCCCGCCTCGCATCCGACCCGGCTCCCGGCCTGCGCCCGTTCGCCGACCGCGACGACGCCCTGACCGACGTGACCACGTACCGCTACCCGGCCAGCGTGCGGCGCGACTACCACCGGTGCCGCCGCCTGCCGGGCGGGCTGGTGGCGGTCGGCGACGCGGTGGCGTCGTTCAACCCCATCTACGGCCAGGGAATGTCGACCGCCGCGCTCCAGGCCGTCGCCCTCGGGTCGTATCTGGGATCGGGGGCCTCGCCGCGCCAACCCGCGGCCCGGTACTTCCGCCGCGTGCGCCCGGTCGTCGACTCGGTCTGGAAGCTCTCCACCAGCTCGGACTTCCGCCTTCCCCACGTGCACGGGGACCGCCCCCCCGGGGTCTGGCTCAGCCATCGCCTGTACGACCTCTACTCCAAGGCCACCGTGCGCGACGCCGACCTGCACGGACTGTTCCTCCGGGTGGTCAACCTGCAGAGCCGGCCCGAGATGCTGGCCCGGCCCGACCACCTGGTGCGGGCGTGGCGGGCGTCCAGGTCTGGCAAGCCTTAGGTAAGAACCCGGCAAGGTGTTCCCTGGATGCTGCCTCCTGTCAACTCACCGCAAGGAGGCAGGCAGATGATCAACAACCGTGTCCGTAAAGTTCTCGTCGCCGGTTCGCTGGCGGTCGCCGTGGTCGGCATCCAGGCGGGGCCCGCCTCGGCCCTCATCCAGCGGTCGTCGGGCTGCGTGGAGTGGAACTCGGCCCAAGGGTGCGTGGTCACGCAGTCGTGCTCCGTCGACACCGACACCCGGCACTGGAGCTGCCTCACCTGGGACACCCGCAGCCACACGCTCACCGGCACCGGCGGCACCTTCTAGCCCGCGCTCAGGCCCCGACCGGTTGGCCCCCGTGGTGACGAGGGGGACGGTCGGGCTGTTCCGGAACGCGTACCAGGCCAGGTGGACGGTGCTGTCGGCGCCGACGGCGATCTCGGGCTCGTACTGGTTGGCGTTGACCGTCTCGTCGCTCACCGTCGTCCGCTCGCCCCCCGGCCCGGCCCAGGTCGTGGGAAAGCCGCACGAACAGGTCGAGGTCGCCGCTGAACCCCTGGACGGTGTTCTGCACGTCGGCGTTGGCGTTCCAGGCCATGTACAGGTCTGGGGCGACGAGTGCGACCGCAGCGGTAGCGGGTCGTTGGTGACCTGGACGGCTGCGGCCGTGCTCGGTGGGCCTGGGTGACGAGGCCGCGCCCACGAGCCCGGTACTTCCCGTGGCGACCGACGCGGCAAGCGGCCAGCACGACCAGACGACGGACCCGCTTCCCGCCCATCCTCGACCTCGCTCCTGCGTCGCCCGCCGACGCACCGTCACGCCATCCACCGGTCCCTGCGGCGCAGCGGGGGTGACCGACGGCGTTCCGGGCCCCGTCCTCCCGCTGGTCCCAGTGCTAGCCCGGCAGATCGCCCATACTTCTTCCGTGCCTGAGACGCCCGCCGTCGTGATCAGCGCCGCGACGCAGGTCCTGGCCCACGTGCCGGGCCTGGCCCGTCACGGCTCCAAGCCGCAGCGCGAGCTCCCCAAGAGCGCCGAGGTGGAGGCCAGGTTCCAGGCCTCGCTGCGGTCCTACGAGGACGCAACGGCCTATGGCCCCCACCAGGCCTACGTAGGGGCCGTCCATCCCCGAGATCTCCCCGAACGTCCTTGGTGGGACCACGCCGCAGGGGCAGCCGGGGCCCCTGGCCGGCGGGGCCCGGCCGGGGAGATCTGGCCCGAGGAGGAGGTCCTGGGCCTGCTGGCGGCAGCCGACGAGTTCGACCTCGTCACCCTCTCGGCAGAGGCGGCCGAGCGGGCGGCGGCGGCGGTCTCCGGCCATCCCCTGGCCAAGGCCCTCCAGGTCGACCGCATCGCCAAGGCGGCGGGCGACGCCGAGGCGGTGGCGGCTGAGCCCGGGGCCCTTCCCCTGCACCTCCGCAGCGGCGAGCTGGCAGGCGCCATCCGCTGCGGCCAGTTGGACGATGCGTCCCTCGCCGCCCACGTCCTGCTGGAGAACCTCTCCTCCAAGCTGACCGCCAGCCTGGCCCTGCTCCACCTCCTCGACCGCCACAACGTCGATCCCGCCTCGATCAGCTACGTGCTGGGCTGTGGCGAGGAGGCGGTGGGCGACCGCTACCAGCGGGGCGGGGGCAACATGGCCAAGGCGGTGGCCGGGTTCTGCGGCCTGAGCGAGGCCTCGGGAGCCGACGTCAAGGACTTCTGCGCCGCACCCATCCCCGCCCTGGTCATGGCGTCGAGCCTGGTCGGTGCGGGCGTGTTCGACCGGGTGGCGGTGGTGGCGGGCGGCTCCCTGGCCAAGCTGGGCATGAAGTTCCAGGGACACCTGAGCCACGACATGCCGGTCATGGAGGACGTCCTGGGCGGGGCGGCGGCCATCGTCGAGGGTGACGACGGACGTTCGCCGGTCATCCGCCTCGACGCCGTGGGCCGCCACAAGGTCTCCCACGGCGGGGCCGCCCCCCAGATCATGGAAGCTCTGGCCCTGGAGCCGCTGAGCCGCATCGGCCTGGCGACGACCGACGTCGACGACTTCGCCACCGAGCTGCACAACCCTGAGATCACCGAGCCGCAGGGGTCGGGCAACGTCCCCGAGCGCAACTACAAGACGATCGCTGCCCTGGCCGCCCGCCGGGGCGACATCGACCGGGCCGGCATCGCCGGCTGGGTGGCGGAGCGAGGTATGCCCGGCTACTCCCCCACCCAGGGCCACCTCGCCTCGGCCGTGTGCTACCTGCCCCACGCCATCGAGCGGTTGACCAGCGGCGATGCGGGAAGAGTCATGTTGGTGGCCAAGGGCAGCTTGTTCCTCGGCCGCCTTTGCCAACTCTCCGACGGCATGAGCATCCTGTTGGAACGCAACCCTGCGACGTGAGGACACTGCCACATGAGGCCCCGATGCGAGAAGTGACGACCGACAACTTCGAAGAGGCGGTGGCCGACGGCGTCACCCTCATCGACGTCTGGGGCCCCTCGTGTGCCCCGTGCCTGGCCATGATGCCCGACGTGGAGCGCTTCGCCGAAGAGCGGTCCGCCGACTTCAAGGTCGTGAAGCTGGAGGCCCCCAAGGCCCGGCGCCTGTGCATGCGGCTGAAGGTCATGGGGTTACCCGCCTTCCTCATGTTCCGCGACGGCGAGGAGATCGGGCGCATCGGCGGCAACGACGTCAACATGGGGGTCCTGCGATCGTGGGTGGATGAAACCCTCGCCGCCCCGGCCGGTCAGAGGGGGTGAGCAACGTGTTCGACGGCAGGAAGGTCATCGCCCTCGGTGAGCGGGACGGTACCTCCGGGCCCGCCATCGCCGCCTGCGTGAAGGCGGCCGGTGGCGACGTGGTCTTCGTCGCCACGGAGTGCTTCGTCTGAACGGCCTCCGGGGCCATGGACCTGCAGAGCCAGGAGGCGATCTCCCGGCTGGCCAAGACCCACGGCACCGCTGACCTGCTCGTGCTCCTCGGCGCCCCCGACCCGGAGGCAGCCGAGATCGCGGCAGAGACGGTGGTCCTGGGCGACCCGGCCTACGCAGGTGCCCTGGCCGAGGCCCAGTTGGGCCTCGACGTGTACCACGTGCTCGACGACGACGTCCGCCGATCCGTTCCCGACGACGTCTGGGAGGACCAGATCGGCGTCATGGCCGACATCCTCGACGCCGACGCCCTCACCGAGGCGGTGGCCGGCATGCGAGCCCAGAAGCCCTAGTTCGGCGGGGGCGGGACGGAGGGGACGACGGGATTGACCACCACCGGCTTGACCGGCACCACCGGTGCGGGCACCGCAGGCCGGGGCAGCGGGAGCGGGGACAGTGTGGGCGGCGGAAGGGGCGGCACGGGCGCGAACGTGGGCAGCGGCGAGATGGGCGGGGCGATCGACACAGGCGGGCTGGTGGTGACCGGCTGGGAGGGGCCGGCCACGACCAGCCCGCCTGTGGTCGGTGCCGTCACGGCCACGGGTTGAGGCCGGGGCGCAGCGGGCGGCGGGACGAGCACCGGGGCCGGTGCGGCCACGTCGGGCCCGGGAGCGGGATCCACCACGAGGGCGGGCGGGGCCGGCTCGGGTGGGGTGACGACCGAGGTCACGGGCGAGGGGCGGGGCAGGGTGCGGACCTCGCGGGCGGCGGGCTCCCCGCTGCGGACCTCGCGGGCGACCAGCGCCACCCCGAGCACGGCCAGGGCCCAGAGGGCAAGGTTGACCCGGTAGGCGGCAGGAAGGGAGGCGGCGTTCGCCTCCGCCCTCCGCAGGCTGCCCACGCCTCGAAATCTACGAGGTGACGGGCTTGTTGGAAACGACCGCCGTCGACTGGTTGAGGCTGCGGGCCTGGGCCACCTGTCCCTGAAGCTCCACCTTGCGGGCCTCCACGTCGGAGCCCATCTGGTCGATCAGCCTCGGCACCGCGTTGCGCATCTTGGGGAAGAGCTCGTTCTCCTCCTCCTCGACGTGGTGGGCCACGGCCTCCTTGAGCTCGCGGACGAGGCCCGAGACATCGTTGCCGGCGCTGACGCCTGCCTCGATCTGGGACACGAGCTGCTTGGCTTCCTGGTGCTCGTGCCGGGCCTCGGAGGCGAACCCGGTCCCGACCTTGGTGGCCAGGACGGGGTACACCAGCTCCTCCTCGAGCATGGCGTGGACGGTCAGCTCGTCGCAGATCTGCATCGCGACCGCAGGGTCCTGCGACTGCTCGAACCGGCTGAAGAGGGTTTCGACGGTGCGGTGGTCGTTCATCAACTGGGCGAAGACGTCGGGCATGCAGGTTCCTCCCTTTGGTGACGGGGAGGGATGTACCCGTCCACCACGGCCGCCCAACCTGTGAACAGTTCACAGGGCCTCGCTGGCCCGCTCTCAGGGAACTCTCAGGTTGAGCGGGCACACTGGCGGACATGGAGACCGATGCCACCATGCAGCCGACGGTCCCTTCCTCGGAGCGGCCCGACCCTTCGGGGGACCGGAC
>Ga0187892_10001743_pt1 | contig 47678 bp, 59 predicted proteins | sample MA1701073metaG_FD_139345 | JGI IMG/M metagenome (GOLD analysis project Ga0187892, IMG submission 139345) | Bio-ooze microbial communities from a basaltic lava cave in the Kipuka Kanohina Cave System on the Island of Hawaii, USA - MA170107-3 metaG ...
GGAGAGCGTAGCAGGCGTAAACGTCGGCAAAGACATCCGGAGTATCCGGGTATACCCCCGACAGGATTCGATTGGTAGCTAAAGAGCCAGATGCTACTCCGTTACGAGCAACCGCCAGACCGACTCTTCGTGCGGTTTCTGTTTCAGCAAGTTCACCCTGATAAACGACCCCCGCCGTTTGGTCCGTGGACAGTCCAGTCAAGTTGGAGAGTATCCTTCCAAAGCCATCAGTAACCTCATCCTCTCCGCTGAGAGACCTAACAAACCAGTCGTTGTCAGGTGTGGAAGGAGTCAACCACGAGACAAACCACTCTATAAGACGAAAGGACTTGTCTGCGACGAATAACAAATTCCGAGCATAATCCGTATCAGAGTATGCCGTCATTGGACCATCATAGCAGTGCCATGCAAAAACGACGCCCTTGCGTCCTCCCTTGGTGCGAGCTGTTCTTTCAAGAATTTTGGACATAGCTTACGTCGCAAAGGAGTACAACGTCGGACGCAGGGGGATCAACACCACGGAGACACAAAAGTTCGCCAGACCGCCCAGAGTTCCGGTGAAGAATAAGCCAAGCCGGTCTCCCCGTTCCAGACGGAACAGGTTCTCCGCCGTTCCTTCTCTGGCAGTACCAAAAGTATTCACCACCATCGTTCCGGCCCCGGTGGAGGTATTCACGGCAGGAACGTAGATGATCCCCGTGCCGGAAGATTGAGACCCTCGTCGGCGCTCCAGGTTTACGTTCAAACTGGTGGAGTTGGTCGTCCAGTGTGCAATAAATTCCTTGATGCGAAGAGCGATGGGAGTCATGAAGAACGTTCGAAAGCCCAGGGTGAAGTCCGCGGCCAAAGGGGTAATTCCGGCGACGATGACTTGCGTCTCCGCTCCCGCGGCTCTTCCCAGGGATTGTTTCTGGTGCAGAGCGGGCATTTACTTTTTCTTCCGGCTCTTCCCAGCCTTCTTCATCGCAATGACCACGGACTGCTTCTGCCCGTAGCCTTCCTTCCGGAGCTTGCGGATGTTGCCGCCTATCGTTTTGCTGGAACGACCTTTTTTCAACGGCATGATTCTATGCCTTTCTTTACTTCGACAAAGAAAAGTGTGAGTCCTTTCTCCTTACTTGTCAAGCCAATATTCTCCCAATGGGACGATCTGCTCCCGTGAAGTTGGTTTCCGCTGCGGCAGGAAACGAGTCAGGATTTCCGCGGCGCCTGAAGAGGTCTCTGCTAAACCGGCAAAGTCCGCCATTTCCATAGCGGAGATTCCGGGATGGTTGGCCGTCTCCGTCAGTGTACGAATCAGCTCCGCATCGGTCATGGCCCGCTGTAGAGTCCGCTGCTCCCTTCCCCGATTTCGCAGGGAAGTGATTCCCCGAAGGGCCAAATCCAGAGCCAGAAGAGTCCCAGCGGGGGATTTTATACTGCGTTTCAGACCGCCCTTTAACCCACTTTTCAGTGAGGTCGCCAATCCAGGTTTCTTTCCCGCGATCGTCTCCGCCAAGGGAGCCATCCCCACGGAAGCCTGAACCTTCTGCTTGATGCTCCCCGTCTCGTTCAGAATCGCCTGACGAAGAGCAGACTCCCCCCCTGCCGGAGAAGGGACGACATCCCCCACCACGGAAGCCATTAGGATGCCGACTTCTCTGTCCGTAAAGCCCTGCTTCACTGCTGTGGTAGCAATCTTCCGGAGGTCGCTCAGGGGGAGATCAGCTCTGGTTCCAGCCAGAACTTCGCCCAATCGTCCCAGACGGTCATTCAAGGCTCTGTTGGACCTCCTGGGGTTCGTCACCAGATGCCTTGCGGAGGTCCCTACGCGAGTCAGAAGACGGTCCTTGGACTCCACGGGAGCGTTCCCGGTAGTGAACGCCTGCGCAAAGGAAAAGCGTTCTGGGTGGGTTTCCACCTGCACGGGAGAGCGTAGCTTCTTCTTCTTTCGTTTTTTTATGCTAAAAGCCATGCTTTATCCACCCTCCTGGGAGGCCAGCAGCGCCGCCAACGCCTGCTGATAATCATCCGGCTGCGATTGCTCCGCTCCCGGCAGAACCATTTCCAGGATACCACCTCGTTTAGGCAATCGCTGCTGATCCGCTCCCGTTCGCCCCCGCATGTGAATCAGAGCCTTCTCCATTTGCTGCCGGACCAAAGCGACATCGGAAGCCCTGGAAGTCTGAGCTTCACGCTCTCCCCGCAGAGCCGCTATTTGCGCAGCGAGCGGAGAAGTAGGAGTTACAGGTGATTCAGAATCTTCTGACCCGGAATCCTCTCCCCGAATAAGGTCTCGAATCTGTGAATAGATGCTGGGAACCGTGGCAGCTACCAGCAGGGTGTTAATCAAGGCTGATCCGGGTTTTTCTTTTATGGAACGCAGGGCACCTTTCACTCCGGAGACCAGCTTGGAACCGGAAGCTTTGCCCGCCGCTTTCTCCATTCGAGCGGCAGTCAAAGTACGAGAACCGAAAGGAGAAGCTTTCGCGGCGGCTTCAGGAATAGCAGAGAAGGCACCTTTCCTCACGGGAGCGTAGGAAGGAGCTTCCTTTCCAATACGTTGAAAGTACTCCTGGCTCCATTGGGAAAACTCCTTTGGAGTTCGAGGGACCTTTAAACCAGAAGCCACGGATTGCACGACTTCCGGAGTTGCTCCGGAGTTCTTAACGATGTTTTCCAAAGGTCTGCCTTCGGCGAGGAGCTTCTCAATTTTAAAAATTTGCTCCCTGGCAACATCAGGCAAAGTGCCGCCAGCTTCCATGACATGCCCACGACGAGCGTAGAAGATTGCCTTTCCCGCCTTCCGGACGGCTTGATCCAGGCTGTTCCGCAGACCGGCGGGAATGCCACCCTTCACTCCACGAAGAACAGGTTCCAGCTTCGCCATTTGCTTTGCGGCTTCCTGAGTCTTTCCCTGAAGAGCAACCTTGGCGATACGAGGAAGCTGCGTCTCTACCGCGTGCTCCACGGTCTGCCGGGCAACCTTTGCGGTAGCCGGTCCGGCTTTTTCCAAACCTTTGAAAAAGAGAAGAGGAGAAGCGGAAACAAGACCTTTTGCCAGCGTTCCCGGGGAGAGAAAGTCAAAAGGCCCCGCGCCTTCGGAGTGAATGCCAGTGCCCTCCAGGTCAGCTATCTCCGCGAGTGAAAGACGGGAATTTCTTTCCGCGTACTCTCTATAAGGAAAATCCGCTCCTTCCGGGGGAGTAACTCCAATCAGATTCTCATATTCAGGGTCCTTGTGGACCTTGAATTCAGAAGTCAAGCGCATCATCGGATCGCTGGCTTGAGCTTCCCTGGCGGATATGGCTTCCGTCAGGGTAGGAGAGGGTCTTCGTGGGGAAGACAGCAAAAGAATGCGGTCCAGAGGATCAATGTCATTCAGAGTGGGAGTGAATTTAGATGTATCACCTGGAGGCATTATCGACCCCTCATGCTCAACCCTTCCGGAGGTCCCGGCACGTTTGGTTGAGAACCTTCCGGAGGCCCCATCATGTTTGGCTGAGGACCTGCCATACGATGAGTCATTTGAGGTCCTACCAGCTCTTCCGTCATCTGCTCGTCCGTTCCGATATTCAGCGGCTCTGACAGACCTCGCAGGAGGGGAAGGTCAGCCATGAATTTCCCGATGTAAGCCAAATCCGGGTCCTCCCGGACGGTCTGCTGAAAAGCTTCTGTCAATAGATCAGAGGTTAATGGGGTCGTTTTCAGGTCCCGCAGCAGAGAGTCCACTTTGTATAGAGGATTCTTTTCACGAGCCAGGAAACTTACCACCAGGGAATTCTGCACCGAATCAGAAGCATCCAATACGGCATCTACTTTGGTCAGCGCAGCGAGAATCTCTTGCAGCTCTTCTACTTGTTTTCCCTTCAGACTCTTTCCCAAGGCAACCAAATCCGGAGGGAGCGGAGCTTCCAGAATCTCTCCCGTAGTGGCTCGAACAGCAACGGACTCTTCTCCCCCAGCCAGACCTTTCGCCGCCGCCAATGTCTTATTCAGCGCCGGGATCAGCAAGTGAGAGAGATAGGTATGGACTCCCATAAGTACCGGGTCATGGGTGGCGATGGGTTCCCTGGCGGTACGCATTCTTTCTTCAGACAGGACTTCCCGAAGATGACGAACGTGAACTCTCGCCATGCCGGTCTCTTCTCCCGCGCGAGTAAGACCTTCCTCCAGAATATCCCAGGGGGACCGGGAGACCGGTTTGGTTTTCGCCATGTCCACAAAGGCGGAAATCTGGGGTACGAGACGAGAAACAGCGGCGTCCAGATTTCCACCCTGTGCTCCCGCGGTCTGGTAGAACACCGCCTCATTCCCCTGATCGCGGAGAAGCTTGCGCTGCCCCATCTCCTCCGCCAATTGTGTTACGCGTTTGGCATCCAATCCGTGCTCCGCGGCCATTTTTAACGTATGGTAGGAAAGGTCCGTCAGAGCCATTGCGGAAGAAGCAGCCAGAAACTTCTCCGGATTGGTACGTCCTTCATTGTCGGTGATGTTCCAGGAAGCTTCCGGATCGTTACGAATAGCCTTCAACCGATTTTTGATTTTGGCATTCGTGTCCGCCAGGATGGAGAAGTCCCTGGTCTTCTCATACTGAATCAGAGAATCCAGTACCTCATTCTGAGCGTTGAAGTTCACTTCCTCCAACTGCGTCCCATGAACCCCCACGCTGCGGATGAGCGGCTCAAATCTGGGATCCGCCAGCCACTCCGGTACGGAAGCAATAATGGAATGTACACCCTGAAGAAGCTTGCGTTTTCCTTCTATGACTGAATTGATCTCCGTCAGCTTCGATCCTAAGGAAGTCACATACGCTTCCCGCTTCCGCTCCCTCCGCTCCTCCTTCTTCCGGCCCATCTTTTCAAAGGCATCTCCGATGGAAGCTCCCGCGGAGGCTATACCCCGCGCAAGACCGGTGTTATCGGGACGCGGCAGGGAGACGGCGGGAGGAATCCCCGCCGCGGCTGCCTGAGCCAGCGTAGGATCAATCGTGGGCTGTGGGTTAAACCCTGGCCGATTGGGATTAAAGCGAAGCATGGGTTCAGGCATGACGCACCTTACGCTTCTCCACCGCCACCTCCGCCACCTCCGCCACCTCTACCCGCCAAACCTCCACTCACAATACTTCCTGTCGCCTCCACGACTGAACCAAAGAGGTTATTTCTACTGGCTCGATTGTAGGCCTCAATCTGCTGCTCCGCGATTCGATTGGAGTCTCTCGCTCCCAACGCAGCCATGATCGCTACGTTCTGTGGATTCTGAATAGCCATGAGATTCTGGAAGTCCTGAGTTCGGACGTTATTATGAAAAGCCATGATGTCCCAACCCACATCAAAGAGCGTAGACATCACATCCGAAAACGCCAGAACAGGAGTGATGGTCCTGGACACCATATCGAAGAGCGCAGACGTTCCTTCAATCTTCAACTTGGAAACATACTCTCGCATCTCCCCACGAGCGATAGTAAAGTTCTGAATGGTCTGTGCCCGCGTTACCTGCAAACCCGCTTTCGTCTTCTCCAAATCCGCCAGCGTGGCTCCTCCGCCCATCAGAGTCTCCACCTTCTGACCGGCAGCCACCGCGGCTCCTTCAGAGACCATCCGGGCCAGAGAGGTATCGAGCTGAGAGCGAAGCTCCACGGCGGATTCATGGAATCCCCCCGCGGCAATGGCGGTCTGGCGGGCACCATCCATCCGGTACATCGCCTGCAAAGCACTGCGCTCTTCCTGACTCACCGGACCTTGAGACTCCAATGCCCGCAGATGCTCCGAGAAGTTGGCTTTGGAAGCGGCGTCGATTCCGGAGGATACCGCCTCAATTCGGCGGGTCACGTCCAGATCAAAACCTTCCCGAACCGTCTTCGCCTGGCCTTTCACTTCCTGAAGAAGAGCGTTGGAGGCAGCCAGGCTGGTCTGCATAAAGCGAAATGTATCTCGTCTGGACCGTTCCAACCCCCGAAGTCCGGAGTTGATACCCGCCAACGCGGAAGATTGTGCTCCAGCGAACATCCGGTCCAGGCGATTGAATTGCGTATCCAGATTTCCCAACTCAGAACGAAGCTGGGAAGTGGCTCCCCTCTGACCACGAGCGATTTCCTGCTCTCCGCGGAACATCTCCTCCCGTTCACGGAACGCCTGATTCCCGATGGAGGGCAGACTGATCTCTCTTCCTCCCGCACGGAACATGCTGCCGGTCAGGGAGGGGACCTGATACTCCGGAGCGTTGGCACGGAGTTCTGCGGATTGTCCACGTCCCGTCTCAGCCCGTTGAAAATTGGTAAAGGCCGGGGAGTTGATTACATTTCTCAATCCAGGAAGGAGGCCCAGCAGGGAGAAAGCGCCGGAGCTGAGAATGGACCCGAAGTCCAACAGAGGACCCCCTGAAGCAGCAGGATTGAACGTCTTAGCCATGATTTCCCATCAGCTCCAAAGCTTTGGCATACTCTTCCACTCGCTGCGGATGACACGTCTTCCTGGCCTTTTCCCACGCATCCGTCAGATAATCATACCAGTCTCTCACAGGCACAGCTCGCGGCATGACCAGTCCTCCAACAGCTTCCGGAAGGGGCTTCAGTCGAGGGTCATTTTCTTCCACGTAGCAGAGCATTTTCACTTCGCCTTGGACCATCCTACTGTACCCATAACCGTCAAACCCAGCAAATCCAGGTCCAGATTGGAGGCCCAGCATTCCACGCCCGGCACCAGAACGGGTTGAAACTGTTCCAGGGAAACGAATGTATTCTCGTTTGACACCGCATCTATCACTCCCTCCTTACCCGTGTCCAAGGCGGCTGTTCCCACCTGAAGGGGAGTGTTCTCATCACGGGAAAAGAGCTGGTAACGAAGCTTGAGATTGGGATTCGCCGCTCCGGTATCCCCGAAGAGATTAGCAATAAAAGCTCCGATTGCTCGTGTGGTCATCACCCGAAACATATTGGGAATGGGTGAGCTGGGGTCGTTGAACGGCCACAAGGTCATCCGCAGAGGGATGCCGCACAGCGCAAATCGGTCTCCCGCGATGGGGATAGAAGAGAAAGTTCCGCTGATGGTCACGGAAGACGCAGGAGAACCGGAGCTGACGGAGGCGATGCGACGAGGGTCTCCCTTGGGGTTTCCATTGGCATCCAGAATGCGGACAAAGTGGCCGGCCTGATCCGCATCCGGCCTGCCATACGTCGCGGAGGTCCAGGTGATGCTGCTGGCCGTGGCGGAGAGGACCACTCCGTTGAAAGCAATGGGATTTCCCCCCGTGGTGGTTTTGTGAGCAATGGTCGTGCGGGACAACCCGGTCCTTCCCGCATCCGCTTCATAGACTCCAACGTTGGTGGAGATAGAGGATTCCAGAAAAAGAATCCTCTTCAGACCTCCGGTCCTGATGTCCACTCCCATCGTCATATCAGAGAAAGGAACATCCACAAGATGGGACATGACCCCATAATTCAACCAGAGGAGAAGCATCTCGGATTTGACAGGATTAAGAAACATCAGAGCGCCAAGTTGAGGATCATACCCCGCCTTGATGAACTCCAGATCGTTCCTCCAACGTCCGGTCTCGTCAAAAAAATGCTGAGTAGCACCCAATACGTCAATCTGCCCGGTGGTCAAATCCGCCAGGAGAATTCCTACGGGGGAAACGGCATAGACGTTGGTGCCGAAAGCAACAATTCCGTATCTCCCCACCGCGCCATGCTGATTGTGGAACACATCCACGGCCAATCGAGAACCGGAGCGGTGAATTCTCAGAAATGAGTTCTGAAGGAAGACAGCCAGGAAGGGATCGGCTTTTATTAAGTTGACCACCTTGTCAGAAAGATCAGGTAGTCTTCTCTTGTTCAGAACCGGGAGCAAGCCCTTTCGGTCCCGGTCCACAAAATCCCAACGGATCACGTCATTCTCACTGGTCCCTTCCGCGTTGGAGGGAGAAGTCACCCGCACCAGAAGATTCTCATACTCCTGAATCAACCTTGTACGGGGATTGCTTTTAAAGAGGATGCTGAACTCTTCCGGGTCAACCTGAGGAGCCTGGACCAGAGCTGCATCGGAGTATCCTCGCGGGGCATCGTTGATGTTGGCATTGTTGGAAGTTGGAATGGCGAGAACACGATTGTTGTAGCCCCAAAAGACTCGCACTAAACTGAACCCCGTACGCTCCAACTGGAAGCTTCCGGTTGTGTCAGCTTCTCCCCCAACCTTGGATACACACCAGTTAAGCCGTCGAAGAGAACCAGCTTCGTCCACGGGAATCGGCTCGTCCCAGGTGATTTTCTCATTCCCCGCATCCAAAGCCGTAACTCGCCTCCGGAACACCAGTCCGGTCAATTGACTTATAAAACCCGCTGAGCCGCCGCCGCCGGGGCCATAAAACAGATAGATGACATCCCCCAATGAGACTCCGGTAATGGAACCCGCGCTGTTACCCGTGGATAGTGCCGTCCAGGAGTTGGCTGCATTGAAGGAACTGGTCACTCCCGTTAGAGCGCCGGTCTGACGAGGTATTTCCCATTCAGATTCCAGATGCAGAATCCCCAACTGATCCGCGAATTGAGATTCCGATTCCACGGTTCGGAAAGTCTGAACGACACAGCGGGTGAAAACGTCTCCGAATGCTGCAGGAAGTACCGGATGGGTGAAGAAAGCTCCGGAAGACTGAGTATCAAAACCATCACTGGAAGAGACTGTTTCTACCGGAATAGAAATGGGACCTACGTACCCCTGGTCAGGAAAGAGTATTCGATAGCACAATCCATACTTCTTCCGCTGCTCCAGAAAGTGGTTTACGTCAACCGAAAAGCTTCGTAGCTGTCCCGTAATGATGGTCCTTACCGGTGGGAAAACAGAATTGAATCCCACGGAGAAGCCCGTAGCATCAAACGTCCAGCTAAGAGTTTTCCACCCTCCGGTAGACCCGCAGTAACGGGCAAAAGATTCCACCTTGGAGGATACCGGACTGGAGTGTGTCGTCTCTCCGACAATGACGAGAAGCTGGTGGTCCGGAGTCACATCCAAATGGCGAAAGGCAAGTCCGGTTCCTCCTTCCGCCCCCGCTTCTAAGAGAACCGCGGATGCAATCGTCGCACCTTCCACGCTGAAGATGACGAAGAGAACGTCTCTCTGAGTAGCACCGCCGAGAGCGGAACGTCCCAGAAAAACAAAACCCCGCAGCCGGTCGGAAGAGTAGGGTCCGCGAGTAATGGTGAAGAATTTGAAAAAGGTCTGGGTGGCACCGCCTACGGTATAGGCGAATCCTCCGATCGTGGCGGGAAACATCTCCGTGGGATAGACCCTGGAGAAGCCGGGAAACCTTCTGATCCTTCCCGCGTAGCGCCCGTCAACACCCGACAGGCGGGAAAAGGTCCCCGGCGGCTGAGTGCGGAAGTCTTTCTGTACATCCAGACGGGGAACCTCAAAGGTGTACTCCCAGGGATTCTGATGAATGGTAGGATGTTCCTGCGCCATTAGGAGAGGTTCAATAACTCTAATAACTAATAACCAACAACTGACAACTAACAACTAACAACTAACAACTAACAACTAACAACTAACAACTAACAACTAACAATCTACTACCTGCAATCTCCCCACCTTACAACCTCCCTTTTGCCTCTAAAGGCAAAAGAAAAGGATCACCGCTCACCGCGCCCAGGAAGAACGGCGTCACCGGGAAGGCTTTGGCTTCGCTGTTTTCCGGCCTTCCCAGACGGCGGATGTCCCAATGCTCCTTGCCCCCCAGAAATGGTTTCCCATGCAGGGGGTTGTTGGAGGTTCTGGAATCCTGCGGTTTTTGTGGAGGGAATACCAGCATGATTACCACCGCATGTATCTTCGCGGTCTTTGTCCTCTCACCGCCCGCTGGAACGTTCTTCCGCTGCGTCCGTTCTTCTGCGAGTCATCCAGACGAATCGACCGCAGAGAATCCTGATATTCGGAATGGACCACTCTGGACCGTTGCAGATCGCCAACCGCGGAAGTGACGATCCGAGCAGTTTTGAAGGCAATCATTTTTCTAAAACGAATAGCAGCCAGAGGGATAACTTCCCATTGCGTGCCCGCTCCAGGGATGGAATCGAAAGCGGGAGAAGCCGTAAAGATTCGCGTATCCGGAACGAACCCCGTAATCAACCGAAGCTGCGCGGGATTGAGATTCAGAGACCGCAGAGTGTAGCCCACGTAGGCATGTGGCCGGGTGTCCAACGTCCCCGCCGTGGGAGAGGTCGGGGCGGTAGTCGTGCTGGCCGTGGCGCTGGATTGAGTGAACTCCACCACTTCCGCGTCGAAGGTGGGAATGTACGTCACCCGGAGAGTCTCACCCTGCTGCCAGACGGGTTCCAGCCGGAGGACGGGACCTTCCACGGAGAAACCGGGTCCGAAGGGGTGCAGAGCATGATTGGGAACCAACTCCCAATCCGGACGGAGAGTCTCCGCGTTGATCTTTTCGAACAAGAGGAATCTTGCGATGGGCGGGAGAGCGTAGAATTCCTGCAAAGCAACAACGGAGATGTTGACCCGTGCTTTGGACTGCCACTCGGAGGCACGGAAGATTTCCGCAACCACGTCCTGCCAGCAGTCGCGGATCACCGCTAGAATTTCCGCGTCCGTAAACTGTGTGCTGTACTCCGGCTGGGCAATGTACTTCCGGACCTGAGCGACGGTCTGAGAGAGAAAACCCACACCTGCCACGGCCATTGGTAGTTACTTTCCCGTCACCGCCAATCGTGCTCCCGGCAGCTTATCCAGCAGCCGCTCCGCGGCAACGTGCCCCCGTCTCCTCTTCACCCAGGCATGGCCTTCCCGGTAGGCTTCGTCATCCTGTTCCTGCAATTCAACTTCCCTCTCCATTTGCCGAAGAAGCTTCCGGTGCGTGGCTTTTTTGAAATCCGCAACGGAAACCAGATTCTTCATTCGATGGATGATGTTCCGGGCATTCTCCCGGGAGCACCAGGGTCCCTCTCCGTCTCCAGTCCCCAGAAGACCCACGTCGAAAAGACGGGACTTCCGGCGGTCGAAGACGGAGAGGACCCAATTCCGGCTCACTCCGTTGTAGTACGTCTCCAAGTGGCTCCACCCGGTCTCTCGACGAAAGAACGACAGGAGATTCAACGGATGAAACCTGTGGACGTAAGGGTTATAGGGATAATAAAACAATCAGTCTGATCCCGTAAACCACTACAGGCTTTCCGCCACGCCGGTCAGCCGGATGCCCTGCATGACCTTCGGACAGATCGCCACATACCGCTGGAACGGAGCCTGAAGGTAGCCCGTTGGTCTCCCGTTCGTGGAGAGATATGGGAAGAAAATCCCCATCGGACCCCAGCCTCCGTAAATGAATTCCACTTCATCCCCATGCTCGGTGGAAGACTTGCTCCAATCGAGCTTGGGCGCCACGTACCGCATGAGGTTCTCTTCCCGCGTCTTGAGGAACCAGACCTCACCACCGATCTGAGAGGCATCGTCCATCTCAGAATCCGTGGGCATGAACGGCGACACAATCCACTTGAAGTGCATCCCCTCGTACACCCCGGCGTTGTCGTCATTCACCTGATACCCCGCCATGAGATTGAGGGGCTTTCCGGTGATATCGTACCGGCCGAGGCCTTCCGAATTCTCGGCGTAGGCATTTCGGGCACCCGGAGACGATATCGCCATATCCGGCATGTTCTCCCGCCCATAGGACTTGAAGTACCGTCCCATGAAGCGGTTGAAGATCGTGCTGGTTACGGCTTCTCCCGCAAGGGAAGAGACAATCGACTGCATCTGCGGGAAGTTAACGACGTTTATGCCGAACGGCGTTGTCGGTCCCGTGTTGATGAGCCACTGTGCCGGTCCGATGAAACCCAAACCCGCCGCGTTAGCCGTTCCCAGATTGACGTGGGAATTTGCACGGACAATTACATCCGCGTTGATCGCAATACCCAGAGCGTTCAAGTTCTCCGGAGAAGCCGCCACGGATTGGAGCGTAAACGCTCCGTAGCCTCCCTCGGTACCAGGAACGAACCGTACACCGTCCACGTGGACAGGACCCGTATTCAGCCTGGCAAAGTTGTTGGACGCATCCAGGATATCCACGGACATACCCGTATGCAGACCCCGGACGGACCCGCCCTTTGCCACCAGGGTAATCCGATCACCCGTCCCCCGGTTGTTCACCGAGACCACGGCGGTATTGCCGATGGTGCAAATCTCCTGCCGGGCGGTTCGAGAATAGAATGCCTGTATATCCGCCAGGGCATTATTCTTCGCCGAACCCCGAATGATCGCCTTCAGTACGTTGGTAATGGCCGCGGTGAGTTTGGACGCGGTGGCAAACTCGATCGGAATGCAGACGTTGCCGATCTGACGGGCAAGCGTCACCACCTTACGGAAATAACCGGGGTTGGCCTGCTCCCCCACACCGGGCCACTCGATCACTGAGGACTCCGGAATATAAGTCTGATGCGGCGTAACCGTTCCAGGACCGTTAAGGTCCATCGGCGTGGGACCCCCCACGGCCACCCACCGGTTTGAACCGGAGACTCCCTCCTCCATGATGTGATTGATCTGAAAATCACGGCCTCCCCGGTCATGCTCCACACCCGTAGAGGAGGATACAATAAAACGAAATGCATCATCCAACCCAGGAAAGGAGTCAAATGTTCCTCGTCCCAGGTCTTCCTGCAAAATATCGTCCAACGAGTCGATGATACTCGTTGCGTCAATAGTAGACATAGACCTTCTCCACGCTCCTTACCTGAGATGTAAGGAGAACCAAACACCCTTCGGGATCAACAGCGCCGGTTTAACCTCTCCGAACCTTGCGAAGACCCGCGGAGAGCCTCTTCAGGAGGTTGTCTCCGTAGTTCTTGTCTAACGGAGAGACCGGCTTGATGGGTTCCCGCTTTCGGTGGAGCTGGCCGACGGGGACACGTGAGGGACCCAGGCCGGATGGTACGAGGTCCTCTTCCCATTCGGTTTCATCGTCCGCACCTTCGGAGTCGGCTTTCTTTCCAGAAAGCTTGGAGAGGACCTTTTTGGCCTCCCCCAACCCGGTCTGTATGGCACGAGGGCCGAACGTCAAGCTTTGGCTCGCCTTAGCGACCCTGGCGTACACAGTCTGACGAACGAAGTTCCGGGCCTCCTCATCATCCGTGTACCCGTTCAACATCCTACGCAGGAAGGGGTCGGCGTCAATGGCATTGTCGATGGTCTGCCGATGACCGGCCTTCCGGCGGTTGTCCTGCTCATCATTTCTGTCCTTCTGGAGAAGCTCAATCTGCTTCTGCATCTGGACCAAAGTCTGCTGGAGGGCGGAGTTGCGGTCTTTGCCGTTGCGGCTTCGGTCCTGCCCCCCTCTCCCCCCAAAATTCTCACCTTCCTCTTCATCTTCCTCAGCATCGTCCTCATCTTCCGAGGATTGACCCACGCCCAGCATAGCGTCCGCTTCCTCTTTGCTGAGACCGCAGGCGTGCAGGGAAGCCCGCAGCTTCTCCTGACTCTTCTCGGAAAGACCCTCCCTCAGGTTCCTGCCGATGGTCAGAAGAACCTCGTCCAGCTTCCTTGCTTCCTCCAAAGCTCTCCTCTCCTCGTGATTCTCCCTTGCCCTCTTCTCCACACTGTCGGCCTTCTGAGCACGAGCAATTACTTCCGAGAGAGGAACCTTCTCCTCTCCTTCCTTACCCTTCAAGGTAGCAGTCAGCTCCATCATTTCCGGAGTAACATCTGGCATAAATTAAACCTCCTGATTAGAAATCAACCAATCCGGATCATTGAGACTTTCAGGTCTCACAAAACTCTCAGGTCTCTCAGGTCTCTCAGGTCTCTTCTCTCCTAAAACCCCTGAGTCATCCCATTTCCTCCCCCCGCCAGCCGTTGGCTCAGCCCTTCTATGGTGGGAGCCTGAGGGACCAGCATCTCCGCGGTCCCGCCCTTCAGGATTCTTGCTCTCTCCTCGAATGCCTGAATGACCTCCGTGGAAGCCAAAGAAAACTCCGCCGTGGAAGTGAACTCATCTGAAGCTAAAAGTTGTACTTCCGGCCGGTCCAGGTCCGGATGAATCGTCCAGCGAGCACCGGCGATGGGCAACCTGCCCGGAGTCACTCCGTCGTTGAACAGGATCTGATTGTGGAAAACCGCTTTCACGTAATTCTCCCACACTGCCCGGTGGCCGATGGGATAACCCCAGTTCTCCTTGTAGTTCAGGATGATGAACTCCATGAAGGAGAGTCTTCCCCGATCCAGAAGAGCCATAGCCTCCTGACGGCGGCGGTCCGCGGAGTTGGGATCACGGGAGCGAATTCCGATCCTGACCGACCAGGGATCGGGAATGGCCTCCGGGTCCAGCGACACCTTGCCCGTGGAGGGGTCCATTGTCATTCCGGCAATGCCGTTCTCCAGACGGACGATGTCCAGAGTGGTCTCCGGCAGACTGCCAGACTCAATTTTTCTACGGACCAGGTAGAGCTGATGCCGATACATAGCGGCATAGGCACCGTCTATCTCCTCCGCCGTGGGACGAAGATGAGTGGAGCCGGTTTCCACAAGCTGAGAGAGGAATTGCCCGGAATCTCCCCGCCCGGCAGGAAGACCGGAGTAAATCGGCCCTTGGGCTGTCAGCCGGTCCTGAAGCTGGACCAGCAATTGAGTGACACGCCCCGGTACATCGTTGGCCGTGACCGGCTGAATGGCCTCCACTCTCGCGGGATTGGGCGTGAGGTCCGGTTCGTAGCCGATAACCCGCGGGTAGTTGGAGGAGTAGAAGTCATTCAGGTTGATCCCCAGGTTGTTGGGCACCATCACAAACCCGAACCGGTCCATGTCTTCCATGTGCTCGATCAGTCGGGCGATGAGGTACTCCACCTCCTTGCTGAAGGCGATGATCCGCTCCGCGAAGGAATCGCCGTAGAAGTGGCCGGTATTGTGGTACCTTCCGATTCCGATGGGGAAGGGCATCCTGACCCCCAGCTTCATCAGGTCCCGGTCAAAGGCAATATGCCGTCCGGCCATGCCCACGTAGCGTGTCACCCAGCCGTCAGGATGCAGCCCCCAGAGTTCCCGGAAGAGCACAAACTTCTCATCCGTCTTGAGCGGTTTTTCTTTTTTGCCTTTCCCTCCCCTGCTCTGAACACCATAGGTTTCCTTCTGCTTGTCAAAGAGTTCAGAGAAGGAAGTGAAAGCCTCCCCTCTCTCGTGCAGAGTATGCAGGAGAGAAACGGGATGACCGTAAGAGAACTCCCGAACCTCCAGTCTGGATTCATCACCAGGAGACTTGTACCCCTTGATTCTCTGAAGCTGTGCCAGCGGCACCAGCCGTGAGCGGATGATTCCCCGCTGATCCGTGGGGTTGGCAGTCATGGCCGGAACGCTGAGAAGCTCCCAGGGCGGAATCAGCTCCTTCACGTGAGACACCACGGTGTCTCCAGCGGGATCATCCCAGGACGCAATGCCGTATGTTCCGTAATTGACCAGACCGGAGCAGAATTCTTTTTTCAGATCGGCGGTCCCTACCCGGTCCATATTGTCCAGGATGACCTGGCTCATGGAGGAGTTGCGCAGGGACTCCAGGGAGAATCTGCCTTTTTCCACCACTGGGGCTACATCCAGAAGGGAGAGTCTGCCTACTTCTTTTTGAATAGCGACCTTGGCTTCATCCCAGCGAAGCTGAAGCTGACCTTCCTCATCCTCGTAATTGAGGACCATCTGTCCCCGCTCACGGTCGAAGACGCGGAAGCCGCGGTAACCTTGTAAGTAACCGGAGACGACCATCCATCCGCAGAGACGAACGTTCCTCTGCTCCAGTGCGGGAGTAAGCAGCGTATGGAAAGCTTCGGCAAGATCGTCGTGCTGAGCAGGGAGTTCAAGAAGAAAGGACATAAATCAAGTCCATCCGATCAGGGACGCACCCTAATAAGAACTCATCTCACCTTTGTACACCTGTCCGTTCTCATCCACACACAGCCGGGGTTTGCAATGACAGACTTTGTTTTTGCAGGAACAGGAAGCTGAGACAGGTTCCACGCCGTCGTTATACCTCCCGCTTGCTCCGATCGGCACGGAAGCCTTCATGAAACTGACATCCCTGCCCCGGCGCTTCTCCGGGTTGTAATCATGATAACGATAGCTGTGTGACATTTAGTCTTCCTCCTTTTCTTCCACGTCCGGAGGAGAGATGATCTGACTCTTCTCTCTTCCTACACCTGAAAACATAGACGGTGGACGAAAGTTGCTGCGTGCCTTCTCCAGCATGTTTCTCCGGACCAGCAAATCCGGGGGAACCCGCATGGGAGGGGTATCTTTCTGGGACTGCACCCTGGCAGAGGGCGTGTCCAGCCGTGCGAGAGTCTCCATGCGGCTTTCGTGCAGGAAATTATAGAAGAAGTTCTCTGTACAGCTGGAGCGAAAATGCTCCAGGGAACGGGAGAGGATTCTCTCCACCAGCAGAACCACGATCACCAGCAGCAGAACAGCTTCCCCACTCATACCCGCATCCTCCGTTTCTTCCGGCCTTTCACGGCCTCATCCTGTTTCCAGAGAACCTTTGTCAGCTTGCCCAAATCCTCCGGGGTTATCTTCCGCAAGTCAAGGAAGGCCACCGTGGGAATATCCGTACCCGGAAACCGATACTGTCCCTTTCCCAGCAAATCCAGGGGGGATTCCTCCGGCCTCTCATCCAGATCAGGAGAAGCCTGTCCGGGACGGATGCAGAAGGGAATCATAGCCAGAGTGTCCAGAGCGTCATCGAACGGCAGATTGGTGTCATCCCCTCCGCGGTTGATGAAGTTGTCGATCTGAAAGCGGAGGTCCATATAGGGATGCAAGTGGATCAAATGATACGGCAGGAGAATACGGTTGGAGGAGAATCTCCAGCCCAGAGCGGCGATGCGGGCGCACTTATCGGTATGGCCTCCCAGATACTTCACCGGAAAGATACGCGGAGTCCAGCCTTCCCACACCGCCCGTTCATGGAATTCAGTCTGAGTTCTCTCCACGAGGGACTTCTGAAACCCGGCTGACTCCACCGCGACCATCCGCACTTTCCAGCGGATGCCCATCTCCCAGACCCAATCAATCAATTCCGGCTCACGGATTCTCCCCATCCTGGCATCCAGAACCCACCACACGTCCCGGAACTGGTCCGTACGCTCCACTCCGACTGCGGTGACGAAAGCAAAATCCGTATGCCGTCCGGGGTTGCGGTTGGGGTCCACGACGATGAAGCGGAACATCCTGGAGACGCTCTTCCCGAAATCGCGGGAGACCTCCACCAGCTCCTCCGATTTCCGGCGGTAGCAGGTTAGAACCGCGGAACTGCTCAGGGGATTGCTCCGATAGTTTACGTCCCCCTTCACTGTATAGAACCCTTCCGGCTCCCGGAGCTGAAGAGTCCGGTCTTCCAAAGACCCCGGACGGTTCATCAGGTTGGCCTGGAAGCTCTCCTCTCCCAGCTCCAGACGCAGACGGGTAAGGTCCTCTTCCCCCCACATCTCCGGCCAGAGAAGAGTACCGTTGTCCAGCTTCGCGGCGTAAATCACCCGGTTCCAGACCCCCACCTGAGGATCGTCCTCCTCACGAGCGGTGGCGAGGTAGTAGGCGTAGATTTTCCGGGTGTAGAGGGTAGTCGTGACCATGATCCCCGTGCCTTTGCGAAGCATAGGAAGAAGATGATGCTCCAGCATCCTTCGGAAGTTCTCAGTCAGCTCGGATTGCTTCACCCTCATCTTCTTATCGAGTTCACAGTCATCACAGAAGATGAACCGCGGACGGAGACCAGGAAGGGAACCCATTACACTCCGTCCGATCATGCGAAAGCCGTTGGTCAGACGAATGCGGGAGTTGCTCCATTGGCCTTCTCCTTTGCGGGGCTGAAGCTTACCGAAGTCATCTATGATCCTGGAGTTGCTGGTGAGCTGTATCCTGATGTCCGTAAAATCGGAATGAATCAAATCCTCCGTGGAGTTCACCAGGAGAATACTGTGATGAGGACGGGAGACAGCCCACTGTAGACAAAGCTCTCTTTTCAGAGAGGACTTGGCGGCACCACGAGGAAAGCATTGCACATTGCGGTTGTGCTCATATACATCCTGAATAAATCTATAATGAAAAGGAGGAGAAGGAAGACGAGGAGGGGAATACCAGGCCCCTTCCTCCAGGTACTCCAGGTAGTAGTGGCGGAAGAAAGCCCAGGACCAGACACCATCTTCGGGAACTTTCCCTTCTCCCACAGCGGCAATGCGGGCTTTCCTCTGACCCTCCTGAGTGAGGTCATAGTAATCAGGAGGAAGAGGACGAAGGGAATTGCCGGGGGTGGATATGATGGCGGAGTCTGAAGAAACCATAAAGCATCAAACTTACCTGGGGGGTAGGTGAGTTGTCTGGGGGTGTTATACTCTCAACATCTTCTGAACTTCACTCTCCTCTTTCCTGCTCATCCCCCTCATCGGATAACATACCCAACAGCACATTCACCGAAAGCAGAGCGCAGATGATCCCGGCTGCCTTCTCGTATCCACAAGTCGCCTGGAACTTCCTGCGAAGATTGCGAAACAGGGAATTCTGCTCTTCAGAGAGGAGTAAAGCGGACAGTTGAGCCTCAAATTTTTCTTCAAACTCCACTCTGGTTGCGCGGGGAATGGAGGAATAGGGAATCCCCAGGGAAGTAACCGCCAATCCTGCCTTGCGGAGGCTGATCCGAGGATGCTGAAGCTTATGCTCCAGATTGAATCCGGGGCTGTTCTGCCCAAAGAATTCTGAACCAGAGTTGGAAACCCCCGTTGGGCAACTGATCCCAAACCTATTACCTTCGCTTACCTGGCGTCCAGGCTCTGGGAGGTTTTCTTCCGATGGGGTCTGCTGCCCCGTAGGGGATAATGGCTGCGGCTGGCTCAACGTTACCAGCCTCCCCACCCCCTGAGTTTCCGCTATCTTGTCCATTGCCAACCACCTCTCCTCCTCCAGCAGCCTCCTCGCCGCTTCCTCCTTTTCGGAGATTTCCTCCATCTCTACCACTCCCCCGCTCATTCTCCTGGGCATCACGCTGCTCCCTCCGTCCTCCACTCTCATCCCCGTCTCCCACAAACCCCTGGGCTGGGCCTTCTTCCAGCCCGTTGGATTGTCCGCTGACGGGATGACTCCGGGCTGTGGAGTTGCTCCGGGCATAGCTGACAACACATCGGTTGACGTTCTCTTCTTCGACATTCATGGAACTCCTAAGTACCTCTTCTGTTCTCTTCACCCATTCCGGGGATACAGAGGACCCCTCCGCCTCTATCTCTACAGTAGCAGCTCCGGATCTGGTTACTTTTGTCCTGGTTCTATACGTTCGCTTTGGCTCCAGCACTCCTGCTCTCTCACTCATCTCCTCCCTGCGCTTTACCAGGAGCTTGTACGCAGACAGGGAATCCTCTCCATCCATCTTGATCTTAGCAACCAGGAAAGCCACTTCCTGCTCCACCGTCCAGCCCATGCTGCGTATGGCCCGGTCCCATTCCACCGGATTCTGGAACTTTTCCAATGCAGGAAGTCTTTTGTTCCGGGAACGTAAACAATAATCAGGAGGAAAGAAGCTCAGCTCATGTATAGACAGGAGCATCTCTTCCTGTTGTTTTCGCAGAGCCAGATAGGACTGCTGAACAGCGGCTCTGGCTTCTGTTTCCGGGATGAGAGTGGACCTTTTCCTGAGCAGCGGTCTTACGTTCCGCCGCCTGCCCCTCCCGGGCGGGGATGATTTCGCCGTAGGCATACAGGAAAGATACGCGAGAGGAAGAGAAGAAGTCAAACGGGGAGGGGTAGGGCTGCTTCTTTCTGTTTTTCTTCAGGGGGTTCTTCATGACATTTGATCTTCTTCCATAGACTTCCCCCTTTTTACCTCTTAGTTTCCTGGCTTCAAACAAGTGTATAAAACAACCGAAAATTGACAAAAACCCAGCCCTTTTATGCTGGTTTGTAAAGAGGCTCAAAAATCAAAGTGCATTTGGGGGCATAAAAAGGCTGATATTTTTACAAAACCAGAAAAGCGATTTGAATTGTTAAGAAAACCGCGTTTTCGGGGTCAAAAACGCCACTAATTTTTCTTGACCAAGCCCCTACCGGCAAAGTAAATTGGTATGATGGCCTCGCGCGCTTCAACCCCAGGCGTTTAACGTTGGGGTGCAACCCCTGAATCTTAAGCCTGTGGCCCCTGGTCTTCAACCTTAACCCCAAACCCCCAACCTTCAGGTGATGCCCTTAACCTTCAGCCCTTGAGTTACAACGTGGGGGTAAAAGGTTGTTCCATGTGGGAGAAACAAAAAGATATCCAATGTGGGGGGAGGGTTACACCTACCCTGGTGTTGCCCGAAGGGGGCCGATGGGTTCAGGCTATTGGGTAGATATCTCTAATAGTAATGTTCACCCCCCTATGTGTTGGGATGCCCCCACAGGGAAAGGGTTTGCTGGTAGCTGAGCTTAAGTGTTGGTCAGGCTATGCTTTTGCAGGGCAGGTTACACTTTGTAGTGTAGACTACATAGTGTTGTAGTGATTACAGAGTTAAAACCCCACCACCTGACCCCCCTGAAGAATCTCCCCCAACACCCGCTGAGGTATCCAGGGAGACGCTTGAGCCGCCCCGGGTTTGGTTTGTCTGACTTCTTAATGGCTGATCCTGAGGCTGATTAATTTTTATATTTTTCTTCTTGACAGAACCCCCATAACCCGATAGTATGACTTATGGTGATGAAACATGGATTTCAAACGCAATGGAAAAGTGACGAATGATGAAGTCAAACGACGAACCAGGGTATGACACGATCGGGCGCGGGCCTGACTGTATGTTTGGGGAGACCGGGATGAGGAGAAGAGCATGAAAGAAATTACAGAACGGTTTGATCTGGGCATGGGATTGTGGGCGGAAGTAGTTTATACGGACGTAGGGCCGGATGACGCTCCAAATACGGGGGCGGAATGGCCGCGGGAAATAGATCTGCCTCAGGTGAGCGCGAAACTCCGCCTGCCAAAATGCGGACTGAATGCTGGCACTGATACACTGACGATGCTGCATCCAGCACTACGCTGTAGTGCGATACGGATTTTTGGTGCAGCATTGGGCGAGTGGTGGGGGGTCGAGGAAGTGACGGAAGACATGTATCGCCACAGAGTGCAGCGGATACAGGCAGAGAGGGTCGCGGATGCGTACAGGCAGGCACGCGGCACGGTGGAAGATGCCATCAAAATCCTGCGACAGGTGGTAGGCACACGGGTAGCCAGGTTGGCCGGACGTGATGCGACGATTGCACTGTCCAGGATAGGATCACCTTTTTCTGGAGGGACCGGGCCTTGTGACGAGGGAGCATGAGTTTGGGGCCGAAGGATTTTCGATGCATGATTGACGGCCTGTTCCGCGCCTCGATCATCGTCGCGGAGGATGGGCAAGGGATGGACGACGGAATCCGGCGGCTCAAGGATCTTGTGGCCGAGGCCGACCGGAATCCGCATCTATCGCTGAATCCCCAGGAAATAACGGATGCTGACCTGCGCGAGAGCCTGGCCGGAACATGGTGGTGCGTATGCCGAGTAGATCGCCCTGGCTCGGACCGGGTCGCCGTTTGAGGTCGTGTAGTCAGAAACATCGGCGGGGGTGAGGCCCCATTGAAGGTAGACTTGGGGCATTTTGTGGCGTAAAGAAAGGTGAAGCACAGGGTCATGAAACACAGAACCGTAGCGATCAGATTCGACGACCTGTACGAACGGCTGAATGCTGACACTGACACGACGTGGCGCGAGACGATGGCGCTCAACGATGACGCGTGTGACGCGCTCGACGCCCGGTGGCGCGAGGCGAAGGAGCTCGACGCGGCCGCAGAAGAGAAACTCCTCGAAAAACTTGACACGGCGGATGCTGACCTGCGCGAGCGGCTGGCCGGAACATGGTGGTGCGTATGCTGGCCTGAGCATGTGCTTTCCCCTGAATACAACAGCGACGCTGGCTACCACGGCCCGTGCAGTAGCGCCGAGGAGTGCAGGGCTGACTGTGTTTATGGGGAGAAAGAGAAAGAGGAAGAGGAAAACGCCTTCAGGTAAAGGTGGAAACTACATTTCAGGAGAGCGCGGAAATTCTGTGTAGGGACCGGAAAATGGCATTCCTGACGTACTGTCCCGGTGGTTTCCTGATCGTCCCGGATGACGGCGATGACGCGGCAACGGTACTGATCCAATCCAATTGGGATTTCGCGGGCGTAGCCTGCACCATTGGCTGGCAGGCTTGCGGCTGCGGCCGCACGGACGGTACGGTACGCTGCAGAGTGTGCAGCCGCGAAGTGTCAGATATGCTGTCCGAAGCGTATGATTACCTTCACTCTCAGGAAGGTAAATCGTTTCCGGCGCTTAATGTGTACTTAAAGGAAAGCAACCCCCCTTAGCGCCCGCCGCGCATTGTACGGCGGAGAAAGGTTTACCTGTGAGCACCATCACCACAGCGTCGAAACAATGGGCTTCACGGCCTGACGATGAGAGGTTCCTGACTCTCTCGGACTTAAAGCAAGCCGTTACCCGGCGGCGCAGTGAATCCTGGACAGCGGTTCCGAGACTGGACAATCTACGAATGGTTCCCGGTCCCGAAGAGATCGGCGTGGAAGTGTACGATCCCACCGCGGGGGTGCGGCGAATCATTACGCCTACTCACTGGGGCTTTACCCAGCTCGCCCAATATGCTGGCGCTCCGTCTGGCTATCTGAGGAAGCTCCCAACCGAACTGGCGGCGATCAACCTGCAATGGGGAGTGGAGCATCGCCCGCTGAAAAGCGAAGCTTTAATGCTGGCACAGTCCAATGGCGAACACAGCCTGCGGGCGCTGACCAGCATCAGCTATGGGCGAATCTGGGACCACCAGGTCGTGGAAGCGGTCGAAAAGGTCAACCAGGATGACCTCTGGGTAGTTCCTGCGGCTTCCTACGCTGCTGTCAACCTCAGCCCCAAACGTGCCACGACGCTCTATGCAAGTGATAGAGACGTGTTTATCTTCCTGGTTGATCCGTCCCGTCCCATTGAAGTCGGGAGTGAAACTCTCTTCCGTGGCTTCTACGTCTGGAATTCTGAGGTCGGCTCGGCTGTCTTCGGAATCTGCACGTTTCTCTACCGATACGTATGTGACAATCGAATCATCTGGGGCGCTACGGATGTCAGGGAATTACGGATCCGCCATACCGGGGGAGCACCCGATCGGTTTGCTTATGAGGGCGCCAGGTACCTGCAACGGTACGCGGAAGAATCGACGAGCCGCATCGTGAGCGCCGTCCAGCAGGCCAGGCGGTTCAGAATTCCGAAGGCCAATGAAAAAGACGGAGTATCCCTGTGGCTTCAATCAAGAGGGTTTCCCAGGTCTATCGCTGTAGCGGCTGTGAACTCCGCCGTGGCGGAAGAGGGTCAGGCCCGCAGCTTGTGGGATATTGTGAACGGCATCACAGCCTATGCCAGAACGGTCCCCCATACCAACGACCGCGTAGATCTGGAGACCAGGGCTGGAGCACTCATGGCTCTGGCTGCGTAAAACCATAGGCTTCGGGGGAGGGTGTTGTTTTTAAATATGTTGACACCCTCCCCCGGAAAAATTCAGACCATGAACAGATATGATCTGGAGATAGCCCTGGAAGAATTGCAATACGCTGCACAGACAGATGCCCGGAAAACGCTGAAAGTATTCAGGGAATGGCAGAAGTGGAGGGGATTAATCATGCTTAACAGCGAAGTCATGAAAAAAGCGATGAGCCTGCTCGGCCCGGAAGGTGAATGCTGGTCTGACGCCGCTGGCCGTGAAGCGCCGACGAAGCTTTGCGCCGCACAGGCAATTGATGCAGCTTGCCGTAATGGAGAAGATGCAGCTTTGTGGACACTGAATCGAACGAACTTCTACTATAAACAATATGTACATTTAATAAATCACCTCAAAATAGCAATAACCAGACAGTACAGTCATCTAATGACTACTCTCAATATAGCAATAACCCCAGCGGTCCCGGTAATAAACATGTGGAATGACGCTTCCGACTGGCCGACGGTGAAAACTGCGTTTCAGATTGCCATAACAGCATTGGAGGAAGAGGAGGAGAAACCAGAATGCGCCGAATGAAAAAAGAAACAGAAAAACCTCTACGTGGTTATGCTCTTTATCGAAAGGTTTTTAACCACATCCTGGAGCACCCTGACACCTGGGACCAGCAATTCTGGCATTCAAGTCACGGAAGAAGGCGAACGTGTCGTTGTTTTGGAGGTCACGTACGTATAATGGGTGGAAGACCCACCGGACCTCTTGTGGTAGTAAATGATGTAATGGAGTTTTTAGACATAAGCATACAGGAAGCCGATTGGCTATGTTCAGCTACCCGTACGCTGCGCGATCTAAGAGTAGCAGGGGAGCGGTTGGCTGAAAGAAAAAATATAATTCATTTTCTCCCAGCGACCTGGAGGAGGAAGAGGAAGAAAGACGAAGAAGAAGAAGAAAAAGAAGAGGTGGAGAAACTGAAATGAGTATAAACGATTCCCTGGCCGAAGTAAAATCAGCGGTTAAACTCCTGAATACCGCTTGTGTTAAACTCGGTGATCCCCAACCAGTACAGGACAATGTGGGCCGCTTGAAAAATGAAATCGTTGTCCCGGTAGCAATCTATGTTTCCAGTGTCTGGTTCGAAAGAATCAGGATTGGCAACCGGAACGTAGAAGTACTTAAACAACGATTGCAGGAGGCTTTTGCAGGTTGGTTGGAAGGGGAAGGCACGGGGTTCAATGAAGACCAACCGTAGATTCAACCTCTGGGAAATGGACGACGTTCTCACCCCTGCGCTGCGGCAGTACGCGGAGCAGAAGCGCCGCGTCGGCGATGCCATTCTTCTTTTCCGCATGGGCGATTTCTACGAAACGTTCTATGACGACGCCGTGCTCTGTTCGAAAACGCTGGGTGTCGCGCTGACCACGCGGTCCAGGAACGACAACCCCATTCCGCTCGCCGGGATTCCGTACCACGCGCTCAATTCCTGCCTGCGGAAGCTGGTTGCCGCGGGGTTCCGCGTAGCCATCTCCGGGTATCAGCCTTGACAGCAAAAACCAACAGCCAGACAATGAAGACCAACCGTAAATTCAACCTCCTGCACTCCCTGCGCCGTCCGTTCGACGCAAAAGCGTTGGAGGAAGTAAACGTAAAACTGGCAACCTGGGCTCTGGTGGTCGCCAGAAAATGGAACGTGCCATTGGGGCAAGTGCTGGGAGGGACCTATCCCTGGAGAGAAGCCACAATAGCCAGAGCGGAAATGATGCAGATGATCTTCTCGAATGTGATCTGGCGGCTGGACAACAAAACCATTATCCTGATGGTTTCGGAGACCGTGCCCTTTGGCTGGCAACGGCTGACCAAACGGCTGTTGGCTCAACTGCTGGGAATAGGTCTGAATAACCTGCATACCAAAAGAGTCATTGCCCCAAGGTTGGGACAAGTCTGGAAAGATGCCAGAGGTCAACACCAATGGAGGAAGAAGAATGGATGAGCAGAAAGAGGCAATGACCGATGCCGATTGGCGGGATGAGCTGGCGCTGAGGCTGGCTGTCGCCTTTTTCCCGTTAGACGATGAGGTAAAGGTGGATACCAAGGCAGCATATATCTTCCGCATAGCCGACACCATGCTCGCCCAGCGTCAGGCGCGGCGGGTGAAGGAAAGGCCCCCGGGGAATAACGCCGATTGGCGGGATGAGCTGGCGCTGAGGCTGGCTGTTGAACACAACTTTGAATGCCTCCGGAGGGGCGCATGGGAACGCGTACACCTCAGTTGTCAGGACATCCTCGGCGAATGGCGTCTGGTTCAGGGAGGCCAGCTTAAAAAGGAAGCAGAGAAATAATGAACGTGTGACTCACAGTAGTACCCCCCCGTTTGCGGAAATGGAGAGTCCTTACCAGAATCTCCCCGTCAAAGTTAAGCTGACGGCTGGAGGGGTAGGTGGTGAAAATCCCGAATCCCTCCGCTCCGTTGATGCCAACAACAATCTCTCCATCCCCGCTTATAGCGTTGACAATCAGGCACCGGCTGGGGGGAAAATCCCCCACGGAGGAATCCAGAATCAGCGCTGCCGCATCGGGCACCAACACCTGCACCACGGAGAAGAGGTACATATTCCTGCCGCTGACGAAAGATGCTCTCTCACCCATCGGGTCATACTCCTCCTGAAGCAGTGCCCAGGGGAACACCCGCTACGTTGATTAACCCTCCGGTATCCGGAGCGACGAGATGGACGCTCACGAACCGCACCGCACGCTCCGCGTTAAAGCAGATGTCCACGGCATCGTTGTTGGGCAGCACCCAGTCCATCACGGTAGGAGAGGCTTCCACGGCGCTTGTCGAACCTCCCCGGACGTACACCACGTTCCCAGTCCGGTTCACGATGGAAGCCACGCGGCAGAACGCACCCAGATCATACACGTCATCCTGACCGGCAGCCCCAGTCCCGGAAATTCTGGTCCCCTGGACGGACCGGTCAGAGAGAAACGCATTTCGAGAGGCCATTATTATCAATCTCCCCGGGAATCAACCCCCCTGAATTTCATCGTCAGCCGAAGCTGATTTTTCTTTGCTTTCGCTGCGCCCACGCTCCGCTTCCGCCCGAAGTAACCTCGCTTTGTAGTCTTCCCAGTCGAGAACCTTCCGTCCCCAAAGCTGCTCAAGAGCAGCATACACCGGAGTAATCCGCTGGTTTCTAAGGACGCGGACGGCGAACGTCACCCGATCGGAAAATAAGGAATGGTCAGGAAAAACCCGGAAATCCATTTCGTAGAAGAAGAAGTTAACGATGAGGAAAGTGTTATTGCTCTGCTCAAGAGGAGTAGCTTTAGAACTGAAAAAAACTGCCCAATCCTCCGGATGGTCAGGAAAAAGGGCCGGATCAAAAATGGGCTTCCAATTACCGGGTTGCAGGATCATGGATTCTCCAGGATGGGATGAAAGCAAAAGCAGCAAAGCGTTGCACCATCGGACGTAACGTTCTCCAGCCTCATCCGCGCTTTGCATACGCAGGCATCATCATCCTCATCGGGTTCATCTTCATCCACATAGGCATCATCATCCTCATCGGGTTCATCTTCATCCACATAGGCATCATCATCCTCATCGTCATCATCGGGTTCATCTTCGTCATCGTATTGACTCATCATCACCCTTTACTTCGCCCCAGCTTCCTCACTCGTCACCTGATCGTCTCTGGCGAACAGTAACCCAATGGATGGTCCAAGGTTCATGAAGAACAAATCCCAATCCGGTCTCGTCAGCGGATCGCTATCCAGAAGCGGCTCAAGACTCATCGTGCATAGAGCCGTAACAACGCCCATGATTCCGCCTGCGCAGTCCGGTCAGCCCCGTACCGTCGAAATCTGTTTCTGGACAACGAACACCCCCTTTGACGGTGCTGTTGTCAAACTGAAATGGTGCTGGTTCAAAACTCCCCGATCCTGGAGCCTGATCCATGTTGGTCGTCGCCACTTCGGCTTTCAGCGGTTCTGAGAACACTCCTGCCATTGCCAAATCTCCTTTTCTAAAAACTCACTCGCGGGGTTTCACGATATCCCTCATCCCGGTGGCACCAGATTCACTACCCCGCCGCATTCCGAATGCAGTTCAGGAGGAGACACAACCCCCTCCACGGCAAAAAAGGCCAGGAACTCCAGAAGAGCACAGAAAAAGGTCAACACCCAACACCGTCCTATCCTCTTGAATTCTGAACTATCCGCCACCCTCCTGTCAACCCCAAACACAATTCATTTCCCCTCCCCGCTCCGGTCCATGAATTTAAGCAGTTCCACGCTGACACTGGCAGCCCGACGATCATGCTCCGCTAAATTGGCAACGATTGAATCCACTCGTGTGCTCATCTGCCGCCCGGCTTCTCCAAGAGTCTCAAGGGTCTTCACCATACCCGCCCGCTGAGCGGAAGCTTCGGCAAAATACTGCTCCGCTTTTCTCTCCCACTTGTCCCGTTCTCCCGCGTTTTTCTCCAGCTTGTCGAGCGGGCCGCTCAGCAGCTCATAGCACCGCTGAATCTCCCCCCGCATCAGGTTGCGGTCTTCCACTCGCTGCTGCCCCAGCCAGTTGAGCCACAACAGGAGCACCGCCGTCAAAACCGAAAACAACCCGCCGATGACGCTGGTCAAAACTTTCCACCACAAAGCACCGTTGCCGTTTGAACCGTTGGGCATAAGAATCCTCACACCACGACGACGCAGCCGACGGGTTTTCCGGGTCTTGGTAATACCAGCACCCAATCGTCGGCGGTCAAATCCTCAAGCGTACACTGCCAGGGCTGTCGAATCCCCGATCCCCGAATGATCTCGTACACGTGCGGACGCGGATGCAGAGCGTCAGCAAACTGTGCTCCCACGTATTGGACACGTGACCAGCTTCGACGCCAATGTGTAGCAAGAATTTCGTTGCAGGTCATCGCATCGTCCTTTTAGAAGTTTACGAATCTCGCTGTCGCTCTCATAATCAGCCGCTCGCTCGCACCCCAGCCCTGCGTGATCGGTGTGGTCGTGTGAGAATACCCCGTCTCTGTTGTATTCACGACCTGTTGCCACTGGTAAAGTAACGTTTCCGTCCCTCCTGTGGTACGATGATAAAGATACGTCCGGATGTAACTGGCCACGACCAAAGCCGCGACGATGTTGCCCCGGATCGCCAGGTTGATCGGGGAATTGTGCAGGTAAATACCGTCCATCGCTCCGTCGGGCGTGGCGAACCGAATAAAATCTGCCTCGCATTCTCCTGTTCCGGGGTCGCAGCTCGCGTTGATGTAGTAGTCAGAAAGATCATTCTGCACATCCAACAGCTCCCGGTCGGAACCAATATCCGAAACGCTTTCCACGTTTCCGAATTTGGAATAAGTTCCGGTCCCCGCACCAGGTCCCGGGGGAGTCACTCCCCGCTGAATGATGAATGGCAGAGGACGGCCGGTGTCTTGAATCATACAAAGCGGATAAACCGTAGACCCGGATTCCGTGCGATAGACAGCGGTCATCAACGGCATAGGCCAGCCTCATAAGTTCTTTTCCGCCTGCACGAAAATTCGCAGGTCAGATACCGATCCCGATGACTGCGCCGTCCAGTTGTTGTTGGCGGATGCTTGCCGAACAGGCTTCAACGGGCTGTAACCAACCGTCATCCCCGCTGGAGCCTCCAACTCGAACACCACCGACCCGCCTGTCGCTCTCCGAAAATCAACCCGAACCAGTGTGCCTGACGTGTTGCTCACCAGCACCCCGGTCAGGTCGTGAAACACACCGGCACCCCCCGCGGTCAGGACCGTGGTTTCGCTTGTGCTGGAAGTAATCGTCGTCCGCTGGTCCGTATCCAGTTCGCGGACGCAGCCCATCACTACGACCTGCTTGCCCAGCTTATCAAACCAGGCATCTACCCGATCGTTAGCTGCCTCCGCCGTAGGATTGGCTGTCAGAACCTTCCCACCGATTTTGAGAGGATGTCCGGAGTCTGCGGCCCCGTGCGCCACCGTTGTAGCGGCTGCCGTGGTGTTGGCGGGTAGGCCACTCACAGTGATGGTTGAATCCGTGCTGGTCACAACCCGCGTTGTGGTCGTTCCGCTGGCCCCGGAACCAGCAGCAATACCAGCCTGACCGACGATTGGATTAACTTGTGCCCGGCCAGACGCGACGATGTCATCCAGGGTACCCAGGGACACAACCGCCGAATCATCCGAAGCATGAATGACCCGGAGGGTAGTTGCACCTGATGCTCCAGACCCTCCGGCCACTCCCACCTGCCCGGAAATCAAATCCACAGGCTGCCGTGTAGTGCCCGTAGGATCAATTCTGAGAGGGTTAGACGCTGTCCCCCCTGCTACCGCCCCCCCGGAGGCAGGGAGGAGCACTCCGAAGCAGGGAACGCTGTCTGTCCCTCCTCCTGTATCGTAGTCCAGGGTCTTAGCAGATACCGCGGCTAAGGACCCTGACGGCAGGGAGACGACATCCACATCCCCGATGTTGTTATTTCCAGCAGGAATACTTCCAGTAATGCTCACACTACCGGAGATTGTGGTGGTACCGAAAGAGGAAGTCTTTATCGCTCCTTCAGGGCTGAACCACGCTCGAACTCGATCACCAGAAGCAACAGCGGCAGGAGTAGAAGAATCTGCCCGTCCTCCGATCAGAACAGGTTGAGACGCAGCATCCTCCGGATCATCATGAGGGATGTCCCCCATCACCTGAGGTTTCAGGTATCCAGCGCCGAAGAACACAAGGGGGGAGTATGGCTTAAGGGGACGTAGAGGTCAAACCAATCGGGAGCGACGGACTAACCCTTTTGCACTGAAAGTCCGTCACCCCCCCACGGATGAGCTGTCCAGGCTAAGGTCAAATCTACCCAACGATTTACTCATGGACAAGAGGGGCAAGGACTAATCCCCCAAAAAGAAAAAGCAGCCCGCGGCTCGGCAAGGCTGCCTTCTCTTTTCTTTAGCGAGAGATCGACAAAGAGAAATATCGGTAGCACCCTCACCTGCTCATCCCTCCGAAAGCAGTAAAATGTAAATCCCAGGAAACCGCTATATCCGTCTGACGAACCAGAAGACATTCCCGTGAATTCAGCTCAAAACCAACCCCATCAACAAAAGGATTCCCTCTCCGCACGGAGATGAATTCATAACAGCGGATTCCTTGCGCGGGGTCCTGGGTGTCGTTGAGGACAATAACCACGTCAAAGAACCGCACCGTGGAAGAGACGTTTACCACCCGCAGGGAACCGATCGAGATGGTTTTACCAAAAGGAGCCAGAGCCAGGATTCTCCAATTCGAGTCTACAGAAGAAGGATTTCCCGTAGTCCCACCGATGGAGCCGATGGTGGACCCCTGCCCCGTAATGCCCGCAACCGTTACTGTTCCGCCACCGGCCATTTTTGATTCTGCCTTGTGAAGTTTTTCACAATCTCCCTCTTCCCCCTTGCAACCCCTAACTCTCTCGTTAGCTTAATCATTACCCGATCACTGACCAAATCCGCCCGGCCTTCAAGCCGGGCGATCTGGGTCTTTGATCCTGAAAGAATGCGCTTCTGGGGGATTATTAAGGGGGAGAAATTCAGGAAGTCAAGAGGTAAAATTTATAAAAATATAAGATTTTTTATATTTTTCTCTTGACTAGTTTCTAAGCTTAAGGTAATCTCTCTAAGAGAAAGGAAGGTTAAGATTTTGATTCAAGAAGTTCTCGAAGCTTTTCCTGAACACTTTGAAGAAATTCTTAAAAGCCGGGATATAAAACCCACGGATTTTCGGCTTTTAAGTTCAGGACAAATCTTTACTACTCAGATCTATTCCTGGATGTCAGGAAGCTCATACCCGAGTTTAAAAAATCTTCTCCTTCTTTCAGAAATCCTTAACTTAAGTTTGGAAGAAATTGTAGGAATAGCTCCTACCAAATAAGGGAGTAGAAGGTGAAAATCGAAAAACCCATTAGAGATTATACCCTCGATCTACCTACCGATTACCTTTCGGTAACTCAAATTGAGGAATACCTTCGATGTCCCAGACAATACTACTTTGACTATATACTTAAACAACCTCGAAAGCCTAACCTTGCGCTGATCGAAGGGGGGGCTATGGCTAAAGGGTTAGCTGACTTTCACCTCAATAAGAACCTAACAGGATATTCTCCTGTTAGTTCTGTGAGTTTACTGGAAGAACATATTATGAAAGAATGGGAGAACCTTGATCCTGAACCTCGGGATGAATCTATTAGTACAGTCATTCAAAGAGGGAAAGATTTCCTGTCTACCTACATTTCTACTTCCCAGGCAGTTCCGAGAAGAGTTAGAAAGAGGAGTCTTTTCCATCGACGCCGAATGGATTGGGTCGAGGGGGTGGAAGAAGAGTTTAGAATCCGAATTGCCGGGGTACCAGTAATAGGATTCATTGACTTAGTGGAAGAGGATATGATTACAGATTTTAAAGTCTGTAAACCAGGATCAACCCGATATTATATTCCTGGGAAGTCTCTTCAACTTGCTATGTATGCACACGCTACTCATATCCCCGGAGTTAGATACTACTGCTTTCTAAAAGGGGAAAATAGAACCAAAATCATACCCACAACCCTGGATTTGAAAGCGACTAGACGCTGGTTGAAAATGGTTGTTTCGTCGGTTGCGAAAGGCATCAGTCAACAAGTTTTCCCTCCTTGTAATCCGATTCACAATAATCTGTGTTCCACAAAATGGTGCAGCTATTGGGACAAGTGCTACGGAAAAATCTTCCAGGACTAAACCCTAATATGCTTGTAAAACCCTCCATCATCCGTCCCCACGGTACCCCTACCGTTCTCCTGTTCGGGGAAAGCCCCGGACAGGAAGAGGTCAGGGAAGGCAAAGCTTTTGTCGGGCAAGCAGGGAGGCTGTTAAGAGATGTTCTTCGTGTGGAGTTACCTACCCAGAGAATCATCCTGGACAACGTGTGCCCGGAGGACCTGAAGGGTGCCAAACCCAATGCGGAATTCTATCAAAAGTATGCGAATTACCGCAGGCAAAGCATAAAACGATTCCGCCCGGAAGTGATTGTCCTGCTGGGCGAACATGCGATGAAAGCGTTTGACCAGGGAGGGGGAGTGCTCAAAAACAACTCCCGCATATTTGATTTGGCCGGGTTCCCTCCGATGGTTGGGTCTGTACACCCCGCATATGTACTGCGCAGCCGAATGGCGGAATTGGAGAAATTCCAACCTGTATTTCAGACGGTTCGAGCCTGTTGTGAAGGGAAAAAAAGAGCGTCGTTTGATTATGAAGTCATCCGTCCGGCTGAGCTTCCTGATCCAGCTAAGCTCTATGCTATAGATTTGGAAACAACCTCTCTGCTCGCACATCAGGGAGACATCCTCTGTGCCGCTATCTCCAACGGAGAAAAGACCTGGGTGCTCCCAGTATACCACAATGCAGCGGAGGATCCGGAAAACGCTCTAATGGCGTTGAGCGATTGGTGGAGGAAAGGCCCACGAATTGTCCACAACGCAAAATTTGAACTAAGCTGGTTTCGTTGGCTCAGTGCTAAGGACCCTGCCCAAGTAGTGAACACTCTTTCCTACGCATGGCTTTACGATGAAAACGCTCTAAAGGGTCTGGGAGAACTCGCAGTTACCCATCTGAAGGCGAGACCCTGGTGGTCTCAGGTGGAGTTTGACCGTGCTGCTTCTCATCGGCTTTTTGAGTACAATGCCAGGGACGCATACTATACCTATCACCTGTTTAACTTCTTCCGTCGGGAATTGACTCCCCAGCAAGTGGAACTGGCGGACAATGTACTGACCCCCCTGGCAATGGCCTTACAAAGAATGGAAACCAGAGGGATGTTTGTGGACAAGCGGCAACTGGAGGCTCTCACCAGGACTGTCAAACGCCGCATCCAACGGCATCTGTCGCAGGTCCGTAAGACCTTCCCTGACTTGAACGTGCGGTCTTCCCCACAGCTTCGCAAGTTGCTGTTTGAACAACTAAAACTGACCACGGAAGTGAAGAAAACAAAAGGCGGTTTGCAAAGCGTAGACAAGGAAATTATCTCCCAGGCTGCCCAGCAGGATGCGAGATTCAAGCCGTTGGCACAAGCCCGTAAGTGGGCTTCCTTTCAAAGCCGCGTTTGCGTGGCCTGGCCGAAGCTGATGGATGACCGTAGCCTGCTCCATACGGAATTTTCATTTGGTAAAGTCCTTACCGGACGATTAAGCTCAACCAAACCGAACCTCCAGAACATCGACCGGGATGGACCCCAACGGCCTTGTCTGACCAGTCGATATAAGGGCGGCTCCATCATACAATTGGATTACGCTCAACATGAGCTGCGCATCAAAGCCGCGGTGTCTCAGGACGAGAGGATGTTAAAGCTATTTGAGAAGGGAGTAGATGTTCATCAACAAACAGCAAATGAGCTGAATTGTGCACGCACCCTGGCAAAGAACATCAACTTCTCTCTGATCTATTTGATTACCCCCTGGGGTCTGGAACAAAAGTATAATATCCCGGTCAAGCAAGGCCGGGAACTCAGTAGAGCATGGAATGCTCTGTACCCCCAAATGGTGCAACACACGCAGGAAACCATAGAGTACCTACGTCAACATCGTTATGTCAAGTCTATTTTTGGCTGGCGGCGGCATCTACCCAACCCTCAGGACAACCATCAAGTTCGCCAGGGAGTGAACTTCGTTATCCAGAATCCCGCGGTGGTAATCTGCTTTATCGCGCTGGTCGAAATCGAGCGTAGTATTCCTGATGTAGTAGTGAATCAGGTGCATGACTCCATCATCCTGGATGTTCCCGCGAAACGAGTTAAGGCTGTCAGCCGGGACGCTCAGGACATTATGGAAGCGGTTAGGACACCAGTACCCATTCCACTAAAAGTAGACGTAAAAATCAAAAAGCATTTTTGAGGAGAAACCATGAAAGCATTGGCTGACAACGTCATCCTGAAGCCCGTAGCGGAAGCCAACGTGACCACCGGAGGTATCCATCTTCCCGACGGTGCCAGGGCGGAAACGACGAAGGGTACGGTATTGTTTGCAGGCAAAAAAGTTGAAGAGGTTTCTCCGGGAGACAAAGTCCTCCTGCCTTCATACGCCGGGCAGAAGACGCAAGTCTCTCTGGAGAACGAAATGGCCGAAGTCTGGATTTGTAAGGAGTCCGAAATTCTGTGCGTATTGGAGAGTGAGAATGCCAAGGTCGAAAGTGAATGTGCAGGGTGACTCAGGAGACCGTATCCACGTCTCCATGTCGCTGAAACCGTGTGTGGATTACAACTCCATCGGGATTGAAATGGGCTATGAAACGAGAATAAAAGCGAACGAGACTCCGGAGGAGACGCTGCTGAGGGCGACGAAGTTTCTCGTCACCCATATGAATGTGGAAGGGCCGGAGTTGTACCAGGCTGCATGGGAAGAAGTCGAAGTGGCGAAGGCTGTAAGTAAGAGCATGAAAACAAAAAAGGAGAACAAGTAAAATGGCGGCAAAAAGCAAAACCAGAACCAGGAGCAAAGCGAGCAGGGAGAAAGCATCCTCTTCCCGCAGCAATCGTTATGAAAAACTGCGTGAGAAGTGGTCTCAAGGCGGCAACGCCAATCAATTCTGGCGGCTGGACAAACCAGGACGGGCCATCATCAGACCATTCTTTTTCGTCGCTCCGGACGGTGAGGAAATGGTCATGGTTCCGTCAACTACGCATTGGAATCTCAGTCCGGAGATGAAACGGGCAACGTGCCCCGGAGAGGACTGTCCAATTTGTGCCGTTGGTCACAAAATAGATGCGGACTTGTGGAGAGGATTGAACGGGATCGGGCCGCAAACCAGATACTTGTGCAACATCCTGTTGCCGAGAGAGGACAATCGGCACGTCATCGCGCAGTTTACCCCGTTTGTGGCGGATGCGATCAGAAAATATGTGGTGCCGGAAGAGGGAGCCGAAGACTACGTGGAAGGGTGTCTGGAAGCGGAAGGTGGTCACAACTTCATTCTGATACGCACCGATAAGGGGAAGAGGGTCACATATGAGATACGTATTGAAACGGAAGCGAGTGACGTGGAGCTGCCGGAAGGACTCGATCTGTTTTCACGTATTCCTGCCCCTCCACCTATGGAGGAGTTGAAGAAGATAGCCAGGAGCTTCACGTAGCGAGGAAATGGATTCCCCATGCTGACGTTCGACTCTGTGTATCAAACCGAACTGCTCTGGAGAGCCTCCGACCCTGACTTCCGGGAGGATGTTGCCGGGCTGCTGACGGCGGATTTGTTTGATCCTCCGTTGGATGATTGCTTTGCCACGGTAGCGAAGCGCAAACAAGTCATGTCCATCGGCCAAGCCCGACAACTCCTCTCGGCCGCGGGGGTGAAACAGATACCGTTGTCCACAATGACGAGATGCCCCACCTTTGACAAAGAGCAGGTCGTCCTGTTTGTCAAAACCCAACGGCTGCGGAACGCTCTGCTAAAAGCCCAGGTAGCTCGTGAGAAGGGTCTTCCGGATGAGGCCATTCGCATTGTGCGGGAGTGTGAAAGGAGTTTTAAAAAGCTGGACTTGAACAGCTACACTCCCGTTACGTTGCTCTCCACCCCCCCGAAACCTACTTATCGGACTGGGTTTATGTCCACCGGGTTGAAGTGGCTGGACCGGGTCTTTGGTGGAGGGGTGGGGAGTGGGGAGCTGGCGATCGTAATGGCCCCTACGAATGGAGGAAAGACTACCTGGCTGCTCTGGCTGGCCGGACTTGGCGTCCTGGCAGGGAAGCACGTTGTCTTTATAACCCTGGAGACGCCAGCCAGAGAAATCGTGGGGCGAGTTCACCGGATGCTGACGGAGTCTGATCCGGTTAATAAAGTAAAGTGGAAAAAGATTGCAGGGAAGATCAAAAAACAAAGGTGTGATTTAACCGTCCTGGAGTTCCCACCCCACACGATCACGACGGAGGACCTGAGCGCCAAACTCCCGGAGCGGATAGACCTGCTCCTGGTGGACCCGCCGGACTCTATGCTCACCAGGGATCGAGCATTGGCGGTGGACTATTTCGGGATCGGATCAGTGTACCTGGGACTGAAAGGGATTGGAATGGAGAGGAAGATACCCGTCTGGACCAGCTCTCAAGTTAACCGGACGGGATATGAGGAAAGTTCTATTCAGACTCATCACGTAGAAGGTTCTTTACGTAAGATGACGGACTCCGATCAGGTGATTAGTCTGCAACAATCAGACAAATCCGCTGATCCTGAAACCGGTTTGTGCTACGCAAGGCTGAACGTGGCGAAGAATCGGTATGGGGTAAGACTGGTTGAGCATGATCTTACCATACACTTTGCTACGTCAAGGTTTAGAGAAGGTAACTGGACCTGAGTTGACCATAAAACCGAACCTAACGTAACATGAAACTCTCTGATCTAAAACCTCCCAGCCGCGAGAAGAGTGACGGCTCTACTTTGCACGATTGTCATCGTTGCCGGGGGAAAAGCAAACTGGAGGTCAGCCGGTCCAGGGGTGTGTGGTTCTGCCATAAGTGTGGAGAGGGAGGTTTCTTTGGCAGGACCGGCGCAACATGGTATTCAGTTATGGACGATTGCCCGGATTTTTTACCCATTGGCCCGCGGCATCCATTTTGGAAAGCAGTCCGGAAGATGAAGAAGCTGTCTGATAAGCAGATGGAACAAATCAGACCTCATCGGGGACCAGGTCTGTTTCTCTGGATTCCTTTTTACTCTTCTCAAGCGGAGGATTCAGAACCCATATATTTTGTGGGACGATCCGTGACAGGAAGGGGATATCGGTATCCCAATACCAGTTGGTTTCCGACACCCAGGAACTCACTCCTGTGGGGGATTCAGAAGATTCGACGGAAAGCAAAGCGGATTGTGCTGGTAGAGGGAATCTTCGACTGCCTGTGGGGTCCAAACCGCGTAGCCGTGGGAGGCACGCACGTTTCCAAATGGCAGAAAGAGGTTTTACAAAACCTGACGCCAACGGAAGTGGTCATAATGTTTGATGGTGATGCCACGGGAAAAGCCTGGGAAGCCGCGAGGTCGCTGCAAGGAGGTTTTCCCAGCTTGCGAGTGGCAGAGCTTCCCTACTGGTCCGATCCGGACGACTTGCGGGAGAGAAGCGAAGGGTATGTAGAGAGTTCATGGCTGGTGTAAGTAAGATGAGACAATCCTTTTTTGCCAGCCGTGAAATCTGCCGGGCGTTTGGGGACTTGCTACGGAAGAATCGAGAGAGGAGGAACTGGTCTCGTGAGCAGGTTGCGGGTCTGACCGGTTTTAACCTCAATATGATTTACAGACATGAGTACGGGACCGCGGACATAACTTTGACCCGCATAGCCAGGTACCTCCGGCTCTATCCGGAGATCACGACGGAAGTATTTCGGGCGATCTACGCCCGTGCGGAACAGATAGCGATTTTACCAAAAGAGGAACGTGAGCGTGTTCGACAAGAATGGCTTAACCGACGTGCTGGATCGGCTTCAGAAGGAAAACGAGGAATGGAGGAGAAAAAACTACCCGAAAGCAGAAGACTACTATTCCCTGCTGGGACTCATGGAGGAGCTGGGAGAACTGGCTCACGCTGACCTGAAAGGAAGACAAGGAATCCGGGAAGGAACTGATACCCGAAAGATTCTTGCTTTGAAGGTTGATGCAATCGGAGACATTGTCATCTATCTGGCTGACTATTGCAATCAGCAGGGGATACACCTGCGAGCCGCGGTCCTCAGTGTATGGGACAGGGTCAAACAGAGAAATTGGATGATGAATAAGTTGGATGGGGAAAACATCGGCGTCCGCACCGTGGATGTTGAAGAGGAAAAAACTCAAACACCTTTGCCTTACACGTCTCCATTAGCGCAAAGTCTGCAACCTACATGCTCCCCATCGCCCTCGCCTTCGTTTCAATCTATTGTAAAAGCATTTTCCAACTTAGCTACTTGCAGAGATGGAAAACTAGACGCCGACTTCATTGCGCACATTATGGACCTCTACGTTCTCTTCTGCAAAAAACACACAGACTACGGCCCCAGCAACATCTCTTTGTATAAAGAGACCGGAGTACTTATGCGTATGTCGGATAAGCTCATGCGTCTCCGAACGCTGTTGTTGGAAGACATAACGCCAGAGAATGAAAGTGTGGAAGATTCATTCCGGGACATCGCCATATATGCCATTATCGCTTTACTTCTAAGAGCGGGGCAATGGCCGAAAGGAAAGGTAACATGATTCTTGATCCTCGTGGACTGCCAGCAAACCCGGCACAACTGGTCTGCTCTCCTCCGTCGCTGGGTTTTGACGACCAGGGGAACATCCTCCTGGCGAACAGCATTCCTCCGGTCTTGATCTGCCGGATCATCGCGGCGATACTGACGGAGATGCAGCGGAGGGAAGGACTGAAATCCGCTGGGGGTATGACGCCCACTACAGGGCTTCAGATTCAGACCCCCAAGGGAGACCTGACGTTGCGGCCAGAGGAGGCTTTGGGGCTTGCAGCGGTTTTTGTAGAGGCTGCCGGAAAGGTGCTGTACGGAGATGCTCAGTTTTCCGCGGGAACAAGCACATGAAAACCTCTCCGACACAGCGGTCTCTTGCCCATCTTCGGGCATTGGGATGGACGTGCACGATCGTAGAGAAGTGGAATCCTCACGCGGGGGTGAGACAAGACCTCTTCGGGTTTGCCGATCTTCTGGCTCTGGACCCGAAAGGGAAAACCATTACCGCGGTACAGGTCACATCAGGAAACAACTTCGCTGACCGTAGAAAGAAGTTGTGTTCCTGTGCAAATATGAAAATCTGGCTGCGCAGCGGAGGAGTGGTGCTGTTGCACGGCTGGGCGAAGAAAGGGAAAAGAGGCGAACGTAAGGTTTGGTCTCTTAGAGAAGAAAGGATAATCAGATGAATTTCAAAGTTCCCTGGGTTGAGCATACAAAGGCAGCGCAGCGGGACCGCATTCTGGAAGGTGTCCGGATTTGGTCAGAGCAGCTACACTCCGTCTGCATCTCAGTCAATGCTGGATTGGAGGACATCCTTTTCGAAAGCCAGGAAATCATGGAGACAATTCCCGGCTTTAAAATCCTGAGCGTCTGCAAGACGCTGGGAGGGGACTGGACCAGGGTTGCCGCCTCCCTGATAACCATCAGGCAGAAGCTTCCCAAAGCTCATACCTGCCTGCTGGAGCTGGAAACTCCGATGAAGACGTTCCTGGACGAATGGAAAAACGATGAGCTATCGTTGTGGACGCTTCAGCGTTTCGAGCAAAATCTGCTCTCCCTTGTCCATCTGGGATTTGAGCAGTTCATCCTGTACCCCGGCATTAAGGGGCAGGAGTTATCTACCGTTTCGGCAACGTCGGCTTTTGCGGCAGTAGCCGCACGAGTTTTGCCCAACGTGAAACTGACCACCCGTCTGTACGCCTATCATCCGGCCCCGGCGGATGCAGCATTGGGTCATCGCATGATCCGAGCTATTACCCGGCCGCTTCCGGTCCCCCTGATGTACAGCATCGATCCCAGTCAGGCGAACCAATGGAAAGTCCCTGAAGCCGTGGCCTATGACACCGGACATCCCATGTCCCTTCTCTATCCGGGCTATCTCCGCTGGGTGGAGGCAGCCAGGGAACTCCAGTCAGGAGAGCAGAAGAAGAGACACTCCCAACTGATCGCACTGGCGGAAGCAGAGCGGGTAGAACAAATGGAGTATTTGAAAAAGTCCACAACCCCATCCTTTGTGGAAACAGGTGAGATTTCAGAAGAGGTAGTTTAGATGGATGTTTTGATCTATCATGGTTCGGATTGTAATGACGGATTTTGCTGCGCTTTCCTGGCAAAGCTGGCCTATCCGAACGTTACCTGCATCCCGGCAAACTATGGTGATCCTCCACCTATCGTAACCGGCCTGGTTGTGGTCATAGCCGACTTCTCGTACCCACGGGATGTGCTGTTACAGATGAAACAGGAGGCTAAAAGTCTACTGGTATTCGACCATCATAAGACGGCGGAGAAGAACTGCAAAGGGCTGGACTTCTGTACTTTTGACATGGGAGAGTGCGGGGCTTCGTTACTTCTCCGCTGGCTATCCTGGGACTGGCCCTGGGAGTTCGTGGGGTACATAAAAGACCGGGACTTGTGGTTGAAAAGGAATCAATTCATAGAGGAGTTTCACGTCTGGCTCAGCGCCGTCCCCAAAACGTTTGAAGATTGGACGAAAGCGTTGAAAGAATTCACGGAGGAGTTAAACAACCCAGTCCCATCATGGGTTGATAAAGGCCGATTTCTACTCTCCGCCTTCCGTGGAGAGATTGTACTGGCTAAAGCGAGAGGTTGGAGACAAGTGGTTGGAGGAGTCGAGGTTCCGGTTGTGAACAATACGCAGAAATCCATTACCTCCGATCTACTCCACGAAATGGCCGTGGGAGAACCCTTCGCGGCAAGCTTTTACCACCAGGATAAGGGCCTCATCCTTTGGTCCTTACGGTCAACGGAAGACGGAATGGATGTATCGGAGATTGCTCGAATGTATGGTGGAGGAGGACACAAACATGCCGCGGGGTTCAAAGAATATCAGTATCCATTACAGATGCCTGGGGGAGTAAAGCTTACGGCCTCCGCAGCGGCTCCAGCTCTCCTGGGATAGATGAGGAGTTGCACTTTGAAACAGATGCAACGTTACGTCATTCTGATTCGTCTGATTGAATTGCTTCGGGAAGGTAGGTGTTGGTGCGGTGAGACGCGCATTCAGAAGGCAGCCTTCTTCTTACAGGAAATGGCCGGTTGTCCTACTGGTTTTGATTTCATCATGCACAAGCACGCTCCGTTCTCGTTTGATTTGTCAGATGAGCTGGCAGCAATGCAAGCGTGCGGTATGGTTTCTTTGCAGATGGAGGACCCGGACTACGGTCCTTCTATTGTCCCCACTCTTGAAGCGGAGAAGCTTTGTGAGCAGTCCTTGAATACTCCTCAAGACAATCGAATAGCGTTTGTGGCGAACCTGCTCAGCGGCAAATCAGTTGTCGAACTGGAGTGGCTTGCAACGGCGTTTTTCCGTATCCGCGTTACGGCCTCCGCAGCGGCTCCAGCTCTCCCGGAATAGAGGCAGAGAGGTCCTGAAGATAAGGACGGCGTTCCAGAATCGTCTTCCTGGACAGGAGAAGCTCAGGATCAATTCCCAGGAGATGCTGTGCCTCTCCCATCAGGGTCGTGAGAACAAGCTTCTTGTAGTCTTCCCTGGCTTCCGCGGGGAGTCTGTCCAAAGCTTGTTCCAGCCGAGGAACCATTCTTCTGATTTCAAATGCACGGACATCCTGGGGACGAACCTGAATCTTCCCCAGCTTGAACCTTTGCTGATACTCGTCTTGAATGCCTATGGCTTTCTGTACGTCGTTATCCGCGAAAAGAGCCTCTTTGAATGCCGAATGGTACTCCCGAATCTCTTTGGTCTGCGTAGCCAGGTAATGATTCAATTCCGCCTCCCGGCGGATGTCCGGAGACCCTCCCGGGACCAATCCGAAGGCGTCCAGGTACAACTGGGTTGGAGTAACGTTGCCGATGAATTGCCCGGAAGAATGGTACAAGGGGATCAGCCCTTCCGGGGTAGTGTGCTCATAGTCAGCATACCGGCGGCCCAGGAATCTCGCCAGCGAAGGAGAGAAGGGAGCGGCTGCACGAGCCGCTGAAACCCCCCCGGGAAGAAGGATGGGAAGCTGCCGCTTGAAAGCCCCTTCCTGACCAAAGAGAGCTTGATAGGGCAGGGAGACGACCGGAGGAACAAAAAGAGTAGGCTGGTCCGGGAGAGCACCGGGAAGAAGTCCGGGGGACAAATCCAATCCCAGTTCCTGCCCTCCCTCGTATGCCAATCCGGAAGTCAGTAGCGCTCTGCCCAAAGTTCCCGGATTTCGATTCCCGATTCTCTGCGCTCCTGCTCCAATTTCGGTAGCGGGGCCGAGCAGGTAGTTCAGATACCGCATGGTGAATTGGCCGAACTGTCCCAGCAGAGGACCGGCTTTCATGAGAGCATAGGGCCTCCCCGCGGGACCGGAGAGAAACTGAGTGGTCTCTACTGCCTGTCTGGCGATGGAGGAGGCCTCAGAAATCTTAAGACCCTCCGCCAATCCTTTAGCTAAAGTTCCTTCAAAAGCCGTCAGCCGGTTAAAAGCTTCCGTCCCTTGGAACATAAGCATCATGGCCGACTTCACCCGGTTGTAGACGCTCCTGGGACGATGGGGGAAAGAAGAATCCGTCCAGGAACGATTCAACCACGTTTCCGCGGAGAGGCTCTCTTCCACGTAGGGAGAAACAGCCAGTCCCTCTCTTATGAACTCCGGAAAGGTGCGGCTCATCGCCTCTCCGTGGGTAATTCCTCCCCCACGAAGTTTGAAATACTTCAGGCTCCTGCTGAACGTTCGGCTCATTCCTTTCAAAGTGTTGGTGAGTCCGATGATGGGAATGGTCGTCAGAAGAGACTGCATCAGGTTGAGGACGGAACTGGTGGCGTTCAATCCCAATGCTCCCACGGTCAGATGGGAAGTGAGTTTGGATTGGATGCCCCGAAAGTTGAGCGACCCCCGGTCCTCGATCAGCCTCCTGGACATCCAGCTCTTAATATCTGAGGGAAGAAGCTTCCCCAGACCCCCCTGAAGTTTCTGGTGAAGATCATACTTCATATCCTCCCAGATGGTGGAGGCCATGTACTGAGGATGAGTCTGCCGTCCCATCGCCACGGGAATGTAGGTATGCCGCAGCATGGCTGCCCGGATTTGGTTGTGTGGCAGAGGGGAGCTTTCCAAAGACTCCGCGGCTTTGAGGATTCTTCGGCCGTGGCCTTGTACCGTCCAGCCCCAGGCGCGTGACGTGCTTCGCAAATAGGAACTCATCGCGTCGTTGAAACTCAGCGTATAGGGAAGTACTTTCCCGCCGTCCAGTCTGCTCTTTAGACGAGTAATCAGAGAGGGGTCGATGATATCTTCCTTCAGCAGCGCCAACCCTTCCGGATCGGGGATCATCCTCCCCTTCCGGACCAACGCATGTTTGGTGGAAACGGACCCGGCAGCGGAGTACATCGCTTTGCCGAACGCCGGTTCAGGAAGAGGAGCAGTTTTCTGAAAGACCTCCGCTTCCAGCAGCCCCAGCTTCTTCCGGGAAAGAACCTCCGGGAAATAATCTCTGTTTTTCTGAATCAACGGGGAGATTCCGCTGTCCGCCAGCATGTCCTTCAGCGTCCGTTGAATGACACCCTGCCGGGCAAGGACCTTACGGATGTGCTCCGGACGGCGGCGGGAAGGAAGAGCAGCAAGCTCCTTGAATCGTCTGGGAGAGATTTTCGCTTCCTGGAGAGATTGTAAGTATGCTCGTTTTTTCACGGAGGCAAAGACTTTTTCCCACACTCCGTCCAGCACTTGACGGGAAGTAGAAGCCAACTGGTCAAATTCCGCACCGCGGTTGACGGAGCGGATGATGGAGCCTTCCCAACCTTTCAGCCGGGCGACGAGCTGAGCCTCCACCTTAGGATCAAAGACTCTTCCGGAAGCTCTTTCAAACCGGTCCACGGCTGCACCCAGCTTCCCTCCGGCTTCCTGATGGAATGCGGTCACGTCCTTCAGGAGCGACTGGTAGACTTGAGGAAGTGTCTTGTTCTTCCCGGCAGCCAGACCGTGATAGATTGCATCAAAGTTCCCGGTCATCCTGTGCAAGGTCCCTATCCTGCGGGAAAGCCCTTCTGCCTGAGGAGCGAACTTGAAGAGATTCCGAGCGGAAGAGATGGGGAACTTTACCGCCAGAGCCAGACCGATGAGGACCGCGGGATTTTCGGCCAGGCGGTAGATTGCCGCAAAGGGACCTTCCGACAGGCCCCACTTTTCAGAAAGAGTCTTCTTCTCCGGAGGTGTAAGCAGAGCGGGATCACGGAGCGAACGATAAACCCCGGCGGGGTCCAGCTCCGCGACTCTCGCTTCCGCGAGCTTCAGTCTTTCGAAGAGGTTGGTGGCAATTTCAGGCTTACCTCAGTACATTAGCGGGGGTGGGATTCGAACCCACGATAATCCGGTTATAAGCCGGACCTTCTGACCAACTGAAGTACCCCGCAGATAAATAAAGCTTCTTCCCCAACCTTGCGGACAACGCCGGGTTCTCCAACTCGGCGGCTGTAATACAAAGGGCCGGGCGCCTTGAGCAGTCTGGGCTGACGCCCGGCCGTGGCATGGACGGACAAGGATTATTTAACCGCTTCCTGGAAAGAAGTCAAATAAAACCAAGGTCCCCTGGCGCTTGCACAGCCCTTCCCCTCTAATCCGTAGACCCCGCAGCCGCCAGGATGACCTTGTCCCAGCCCCACGGGACAGGGACACGAACGTCATAAAATCCTCCATCCTGCGGAAGGTCAACCTCGAACTGCTGGATCAGAATCGGTTCTCGTGAGCCTTCACTTACCTCCTCCTGGAATTCATCAGGACTTTCAATCGGCAGACTGGGATCAAGGTTGGTAAAGGACCCGCTGCCGTCCTCCTGCCGCTCACAGATCAATACGGCAAGGCGCTTCAGGTTTGGTCCTCCTGGAACATCGCCGATCCTCAAACGAACCATCAGAAGATTCGTTCCCGGAATCTGCTGGACACTCTTGGGAACAACCGCTACCGAATGCGGCTCCTGGGGGTTCTCCTGGGAAAAAGGATCGAACGCGAACGTTTGACCGAACGATTTTGACCACATGCTGTTTCCTCCTTCTCGTTACTCTCTTCCTTTTCTTACTCTCTTCCTTCTCGTTATTCTTTCCCCATCCTGTTTAAAATTTTCCGGGCTGCGTTGGGATTCGATCTTACTGCCTGAGTCCAGGCTGTCCGTTTGTCCTCCTGGAAAGCCATGTGCAAAGCGTTGTGCTGATCCTCCAGGGTAATCACCCCATCGTGATTGGTGTCACAAACTCGCTGAAGAAACGGATCGGGAGGACCGGACAACAACAGCGCCTCAGTGAACATCCCCACACAGAGAGCGTAGGGATAGGATTCGATCACAAGTTTTTCCTTCTCCCGTGCAATGGAACAGGCCAGGAAATCCTTCTCCATCCGCGCTCTGCTTCTCTCGTTGACCGCCAGGGCCATGAGCAAAATGAGACTCAAACTTCCGAGAAGGGTGAGGGTTAGGAGCTTCACTCAACTAATAATCCAGGTAAGGGTTGAAGTAGGTGGGGCTGATGGCGAACCCTCCTCCAGCACCGGCGGGAGCTTCCTCTTCCAGAGGAGGAGCCTCCGTGGGATTCAGGAGGGAAGCCAGTTGCATCCAAAAGTCATCTTCCGAACCTCCACCTTCTCCTCCTTCCTGCGGATAAGAAGCAAGCTGAGCGGAAAGCGGTCCCCCATCGGGAAGAAATCCTCCCACGGTGAGGAGCTGACGGCTCATCTCCGAATCGACGGGAGGAATGGACCCCATTGTATACCCGGCTTTCCGCATGGGCTGGTACACATAAAAATACCAATCCGCGTATTCCACGGAGCGGTTTACATCCGGAGCCTCTCCCTCCGCTTGCAGCCGAAGATCGTTGTCCTGGGGAGAGAAAATGCCGTAGTCATCCCTCCGCAGAAGAGCCTGTCCAAACTGGTTGGTGGGAATGCCTTGTGGAGGAGTCATTCCTTCCGGCAGGGTAAAGGGGACAAAAGTCTGCCCAGGACCCAAATGGGTTTCCTGTCCTGGAAATTTGCGACCTCTATCCCCGGACTGTGTGAGAGAAGTCCGTGGAGAGTTTTTAGGCCCCGCGGGAACTTCCCCCGCGGGCTGAAACCGGGGCCGAGAAGGTTTTTGCGAGCGAGGGGGTGCCGGAACAGGCGTGTACAGCGGCTTCCGGGAACCACGGCCACCAACATCCAGAACCCCCCAGGGATTTGTGGCCGTGGATATTGCCTTCATCTGAGAAGGTTTCAGATTCAGCAGCGGAGGGGTCATGCTGCTTTTGGCGGTATATGTTGGATAAGCGCTTTTAGGCATTTTCTTATAGGAAGCGCCGCCCGGCCTACAACCGCTACGGCGCTTCCGGAGGGGAAAGAAGCCTTATGCAACCATCTACGAAAAACCTCTCGTGGAAGATTCAGGTCCCGCTTCCTTTCACTTCCACGAGAGGAACCAGAAGGAAACCGTTACAACCCCGCGTCAAACTCCCGCCTCACTCCAGGAAACGGAATGAAGTGGACGGTGATGAACGCTCCCGCCACCGTCAACGGAGAGCCTCCGCAGGAAAGCGATAGAATATCTCCCGCAGCAAAAAGGAGTTCTCCGTTGACCCCGTGCGGATTGGCCGCGGTACTGGCAGTGAGAGCGAGAATCTGGATGAGGTTAGTCGCCAAAGCGGAGAGGTTGATCGCCGTTCCACCGACCAGCACGGAAGTCCCGGAATCGGGAGCCGTGCCGGACGCCAGCTTCATCAGGTTGAAAGTCCCCGTGGTTCCCACTGCCGCCGCCATAGCAGAAGCATGGACAAGCCTGGCTGGAAATGGCAGGCGCAGCAAATGCATATCCACCCAGTCCGTGGCAGCAGGGAAATTCCAGCTTTCGAGAATCATGGCATTGGGAACACCGATTTCTCCACCCGATTCTTTCAATCCCGGCATAGTTCAATCTCCATAGTTGGGAACAATCTTATACATTCTTTCCCGCAGGGGAACGAGTTGCAAGGTCCATGCAACCCACAACAAAGAACCGGCGGTGAAACCGGCGAATACAAAAGCCACCCGGTCTCCACGGGCGATTTTCACATTGGCTACATTTGCCGCCAGATGGAGGGGCTGATACACGTCCGTGAAGTTGGCGACATTGTTGACTACCGCGGCGGTCAGGTCCACCGTGGAAGTCAGCATGGAAGTCCCCGCGGCGGGAGCCTGAAACCCGGTGCATTTTCGTACGTCAATGGTCCCCGCGGTTGCAGCAACAGGAATCCAGAACAATCCCTCCCGAAGGCTGTAGTCATCATCCGCCAGGAAGACCACCTGAGTGATTAGCTCATTCTGATTGATATACCATCCACCTTTGAGATAGATCAGCCCCTTGCGGACCCAGCTTCCAAGAAGAGATTTTGTCTGGACGCGAGCCATTAGAGCAGCTCCTTGTACTCGTCGTCCCCCAAAGGCAGGAGAGCGTAGCAGGCGTAAACGTCGGCAAAGACATCCGGAGTATCCGGGTATACCCCCGACAGGATTCGATTGGTAGCTAAAGAGCCAGATGCTACTCCGTTACGAGCAACCGCCAGACCGA